>ERZ791625.224-NODE-224-length-47338-cov-3.714591_pt1 | contig 47338 bp, 49 predicted proteins | sample MGYA00510267_ERZ791625 | MGnify/ENA primary metagenome ERZ791625 (study PRJEB30046, sample SAMN00715229) | human gut metagenome | study: EMG produced TPA metagenomics assembly of the A metagenome-wide association study of gut microbiota in type 2...
CGGCGTTGTAGATCGTCGTCACGCCGTCTGCGCCGCAGGCGCAGAGGAGCGCATTTTCCGTCGCGCCCACGCTCGGCATGGGTAAGTACACATCGCTCCCGAGAAGCGTTCCGCCGCGGCACTTGAGCTCGCCGCCCGTCTCCCTGATCTCTGCCCCCAAGGCGCTCAGGGCGCTTAAGTGCAGGTCAATGGGACGCGGCCCCAGCTCGCAGCCGCCGGGATAGCAGATCATCGCTTCCTTGCAGCGCGCCAGAATCGCGCCGAGAAAGATGACCGACGAGCGCATCTCTCGCATCAGTGCGTCGGGCACGACCGCGCGGTCCATGCGCGCTGTGTCGACCACGAGCGCACTGTCCTCCCAGTGCGTGCAGCAGCCCAAATGCCGCAAAATGGCAACGGACGCATCCACGTCCCGCAGCTTCGGACAATTTTCGATCACGCAGGTGTCCGCGCACAAAAGCGTCGCCGCCAAAATCGGCAGCACACTGTTTTTTGAGCCTTGTATCGTGAGTTCTCCGTACAGGCGCTCCCCGCCCTCTACCAACAGCTCACACATCATGTTCCCTCCCGCAAGCACATTACTTTTCCATCGTATGGCTTTTGCAGGAAATGGGTGACTGCCGGTTTTCGCAGGGCAATAGTTAGGCATTTTCAGTATAGCCATTTTGCCGCGGCGCGTCAACTTCTTTTTGCCTTGCTTTCCCGCCCGCTTTGTGGCAAAATGAGACTATTGTATTTCTCCCCGAAAGGAGTCTTTTTTCATGAAAAAAACGTTCAAAGTCGCGCTCTATATTCTGTTGGCGCTCGTTTTGATCGTGCTGGCTTACGTCATCTATGTCTTTGCCGCGTACTACCGCGTGGAGGACTGGCAGACGCTCAGCGTGGTGCACTGCGACGCCGCCTCTGCCGCACCGATGGAGGGTGCGCCGCAGGCCGGCATCACCTACCGCGTTTCGTCGGCCAACGTGGGCTTCGGCGCGTACAGCGACGATTACAGCTTCTTCATGGACGGCGGCAAGGAGAGCCGCGCCCGCAGCAGGCAGGCTGTCGACGAGAATATGCGCGGCGAGGTCTCGCTCGTCAAAGACCTTTCGCCCGACTTCGCCCTCTTTCAGGAGGTCGACATCGACGGCACGCGCAGCTGGCACATCGCAGAGGACGCTTATCTCAGTGATGTGATGGAAAACAGCGAATTCAACGAAGTCTTCGCGCAGAATTATGACAGTCCCTACCTCTTCTATCCTCTTATTAACCCCCACGGCGCGAACCAGTCCGGTATCGTGACGCTCTCACGTCACCCGATCTCATCCGCCGTGCGCCGCTCGCTGCCGATCGAGACGAGCGTTATGAAGCTTGTCGACCTCGATCGCTGCTACTCCGTCAGCCGCATCCCGATGGAAAACGGCAGGGAGCTGGTGCTCTATAACCTCCACCTTTCGGCCTACACATCCGACGGCACGATCGCGACCGAGCAGCTGCAAATGCTCTGCGCCGATATGCTGGCGGAATACGAAAACGGCAATTACTGCGTCGCGGGCGGCGACTTCAATAAGGACCTGCTCGGCAATTCTGCCGAGATCTTCGGCGTCGCGGGCGGCGAGAACGACACCTGGGCGCAGCCCATCCCCGAGGGGACGATCCCCGACGGGCTCTCCCTTGTCGTGCCGTTTGCCCCCGAACACCCCGTCGCCACCTGCCGCACGGCCAACGAACCCTACAACGAGGAGACGACCTTCCGCGTCACGGTCGACGGCTTCCTCGTGTCCGATAATGTCGAGGCCGTCTCCGCCGACGTCGTCGACGCAGGGTATCGCTATTCTGACCACAATCCCATCTATATGGACTTCATTTTGAAGGCGGAATAAAGCGTCAAAAGTAAAGGAAGCGAGCCAAAAGCTCGCTTCCTTTTTATTCTCTTTCACTTGAGAAGCGTCATCACTGTGTCGTAGATGCGCTTGGTCGCGTCGGGAATGCCGAGCGCCGCCATGTTTTGAGACATCGTCTCCATCCGCTGCGGATCGTTCAGGATGCCCGCCGCGGCGGCGAAGAGCTTCTTGCCGTCAAGGCCCTCTTCCGGCAGCACGAGCGCCGCGCCGTGGTCGCCGAGCAGCGCCGCGTTCTTTTCCTGATGGTGGTTCGTCACGTTGGGCGACGGCACAAGTATCGCCGGAACGCCGAGCGCCGTCAGCTCGCTGAGCGTGGACGCGCCCGCGCGGCAGATGACGAGATCGGCGGCACGCATGACAGTCGCCATGTCGTAGATGTACTCGCGCACGTCGAGCGCGGGATGCTCGGTGATCTCCAGCCCGTCGTCGTGCATCCACTGCTGCATCGGCTTCCAGCAAATTTCGCCGACGCCGTGGATGTGGTAGAAAGGCTCCTTTGCGCTCTCGAGTGCCAGAAACTCCGCCATCGCACGGTTCATCGCGTTCGACCCGAGGCTGCCCCAGAACGAGACGATGAGCTTGCGTCCGTCGTTCATGCCGAGCTTTTCCTTTGCCTGCTGCTTTGTCACTGTGAAAAAGTCACCGCGCACGGGCGTACCGGTCACGACCACCTTTTCGGGGTGCTTGTAGTGCGCGCGGCAGTCCTCAAAGCCAACCATGATGCGGTCGCAGTGGGGCTCTAACTGTCGCGTCGTCAGCCCCGGCACGATGTTCGACTCGTGCACCGCCGTCGGGATGCCCGCCTTTGCGCCGTAGCGCACGAGTGGATAGCTCGCGTAGCCGCCGGTGCCGACGATCAGGTCGGGGTGAAAATCATTTAAGATCGCGTTCGCCTCACGCTCGGCGTGGGCGAGATTTTTGAGTGAGACAAGGTTGTGCTTGATCTCCGCAGGCCTGAACGAGCGGTGGAACGATGAAATGTTCACCGTACGGAACGGATAGTCCGTGTGCGCGATCAGATCGCGCTCCAGTCCGCGCTCCGCGCCGACAAATAAGATCTGCGTGCCCGCGTCCTTTTCCCGCATATAGCCCGCGAGCGCGAGCGCGGGGTTGACGTGTCCTGCCGTGCCGCCGCAGGTAAAGATGACCTTCATAGCCGCTTTCTCCTTCCCGTGTCAGCGCATCTGGCGCGAAACACTCAGTACGATGCCGACCTCGGCCAGCTGCACGGCAAGCGCCGTGCCGCCGTAGCTGAAAAACGGCAGCGTCAGTCCGATGACCGGCATAAGGAACAAGCACATGCCGATGTTGGCAATGGTCTGGAAGATGAGCATCCCCGCCATGCCGACGCACACGAGGCTCTCCATGCGTGTCGGCGCTTCGCGCGCGACGATCAGGCAGCGGACAATGATGGCCAGCAGCAGCACGATGACGAGAAGGCAGCCGATAAAGCCCAGCTCCTCGCCGCAGACGCAGAAGATGAAGTCCGTCTGCCGCTCGGGAAGACTCGACCGGTACGACGACTGCGTCTGCGTGCCGTTGAAGAGGCCCTGCCCCGTCAGCTTGCCCGAGCCGAGAGCGAGCATTCCGCGCGTCTGCTGCCAGCCCTTGCCCTCGGGCTGGTAGCTGTGGTCCAGAATGACCTTGATGCGGTCGTACCAGTCGCCGCGCAGGAGATTGAAATTCCACGCAGCAAGGAATCCGCCCACCGCGCCGCCAAGGCCGAGGAAGATCCAGCGCAGCGCAAAGCCGCCCGCAAACGCCATGCACACAAAGACGAACAGATACACAAGGCCGCTGCCCGCATCCTTGGAGATCACATAATAAAAGAGGAACATGATCCCCGCGTGCGCCGTGGGCTGGATGACATTGGAAAAGCGCGTGAGGTCCTTTTTCTCCTGCAGCAGCGCAAGCTGGCGCGCCAAGAGGATAATGAACGTGATCTTCACGATCTCGGCGGGCTGGACGGTGATGGGAAAATTCTTCAGAACGGCTATGCCGAGCCTTTCGCCGATGTCGTTCACGCCGAGCCATGCGCGGTTGCCGTTGCGCGTCAGCCCAAAGGGCGTGCGCAGCAGCAGAATGAAGCCGAAGTTGAACGCCAGCAGCCACTTCCATTTTTTTCCGACCTCCGACACGTCGATGCTGGAGAGCAGGAAGTAGAGCAGCACGCCCAGCAGCAAGCCAAATCCCTGAATGGCAACATATTTAAAGGTATTGCGGAAATGCGTGGCGCTCGCGATGAGCACCATGCCGTAGAGCGTGGAAACGGTGCACAGCGACAGCAGCACCATATCCGACTGCCGCACCACGTCACTTAAAAAATCGCGGAATCTGTTCACAGCCTCACGCTCCCTTCGCACAAAGTGTTCGATGTATTTTAGCACAATTTTACCCGCCTGTAAACGCACATTTCTCCCTCTTTCCGCAGAAAAGGAATTGTAAAGGCCGGCGCGCTGTGCTATACTATTTGGTAATATGGGTGAAAATGGGGTCAAGGAGGCGAAACCATGCAATTTCTGTCGCACAGCACGCAGGAGACCGAGGCGATCGGCGAAGAGCTTGCCCAAAAGCTCCGCGGCGGCGATGTGCTCGCCTTCACGGGCTCGCTCGGCATGGGAAAGACCGCCTTCACGCGCGGTCTTGCGCGCGGCCTTGGCTGCCGCGGACGCGTCACGAGCCCGACGTTCACCATCGTCAACGAGTACGAGGGCAGAACGCCGCTCTTCCATTTTGATATGTACCGCCTCAGCTCGTCGGACGAGCTGTTCGACATCGGCTGGGACGATTATCTCGCCCGCGGCGGCGTCTGCGCCGTCGAGTGGAGCGAGCGCGTCTCCGACGCGCTGCCGGACGACACGATTTACGTCGATATTGCGCGCACAGACGAGCACGAAGACTGGCGCACCATCACGGTCACAGGAGGCAGATTCGCATGAAAATTCTCGCTCTGGAAACATCGGCGAAGAGCGTTTCCTGCGCCGTCGTCGAAGACGGCGCGCCGCTCGCCTCCGCCTATCAGTGCACGGGGCTGACGCACAGCCGGACGCTTCTGCCGATGGCGGATGCGATGCTCAAAAACGCCGATCTGACGCTCGATGATATCAATGCCATCGCCATCGCGGCGGGGCCGGGCTCGTTCACGGGCCTTCGCATCGGCATCGCGGCGGTCAAAGGCCTTGCCTGGGCCGCAGACAAGCCGTGCCTCGGCGTTTCGACGCTCGAGGCCATGGCGCAGAATGCCGCGCACATCGACGGGCTTATCGTCGGCGCGATGGACGCGCGCCGCTCGCAGGTCTATAACGCCGTTTTCGAGGCAAAGGGCGGCGAATTGACGCGCCTGACGCCGGACCGCGCGATCTCGCTCGAAGAGCTCTGCGCGCAGCTTCAAGGCAAGCAGCAGCCTATCACCGTCCTTGGCGACGGCGGCGTGCTGTGCTATCGTTATTTAGAAGAGCACGGCGTCAAGTGCTCACTCGCGCCCAGTATGCTCCTTTATCAGAGCGCCGTGGGCGTCGGCCTTGCGGCCGAGCGCGCCTATGCGCGCGGCGAGGCCGTGAGCGCGCAGGAGCTTCTCCCCGTTTATCTGCGCCCCGCGCAGGCAGAGCGCCTGAGAAGCTCCAAATTGAACCAGTAAGCAAAAACACATTAAAATATATTTTTTCGGAGGTCAAAGCAATGGAAGCCAAATTCAACGAGAAAGTACACATCATGAACCACCCCCTCGTCGCCCACAAGCTCACCATCATGCGCGATGAAAACACCAGCGTCAAGGATTTCCGCGAGCTCGTGTCCGAGATCGGTATGCTCATCACCTACGAGGCCACGCGCGACCTCCCGCTGACCACCAAGCACATCAAGACCCCCATCTGCGAGATGGACGCCCCCACGCTCGCAGGCAAGAAGTTCGTTGTCGTCCCCATCCTGCGCGCCGGTCTCGGCCTGGTCGACGGCGTGCTGCGCATGGTGCCCTCCGCCCGTGTGGGCCACATCGGCATGTACCGCGATGAAGAGACGCTCGAGCCCCACCCCTACTTCTGCAAGATGCCCAAGGACGTGGCCGAGCGCGACGTGATGATCGTCGACCCGATGCTCGCCATCGGCGAGATGGTCAAGCGCGGCTGCAAGCACATCACGCTCATGGTGCTCGTCGCCGCTCCCGAAGGCATCAAGGCCGTTCAGGAGAAGTACCCCGACGTCAACATTTACGCCGGCGCACTCGATGATCATCTCAACGAGCACGGCTACATCGTCCCCGGCCTCGGCGACGCGGGCGACCGCATTTTCGGCACGAAGTAACTTCAATGAAACCGACTTACGTCGCTTTCATTGAGAAAGATTCGCGTCGCTCTGTGCCTCATTGTCTGCACAAGCAGACAATGCGACACTCGCTTTGCGCAAAGAGTAATTCCTGACGCACATGTCGTCAGGAATTACGATTTTAATTGTTTTCCGCCTGCGGGCGGAAAATGGTACGAAGAATCTTCACAATTTTGTCATTGCATTATTGTGTTCCATTCGTTATAATGATTGGGCATTTTCAATAGCACTTTTGCAAATCTGCAAAACCCAATAATTGAGAGGACTGAACAAACAAATGAGTGCATCCAGAGAAAAGAAGAGCCGCCAGGAGAATCTGGCAGGCGGTTATGTCGATCCCCGGACGAAGCGCGAAAAGGACGAGCAGGCGAAGGATCGCCGCAGCAATGCCCTGTATATCGCCATCGCCGTCATCTTCGTGATCGTCGGTATCGTCGTCACGGTCGCCAACTCCAAGGTGATCGAACGCAGCGCCGACGCCGTGACCATCGGCAACGAGACCTACACGGCCGCTGATGTGAGCTATTTCTACAACACCATCTACAATAGCTTTGTTTCCAAGAACTCCTACTATCTGAGCGTTTACGGTCTCGACACCAGCAAGTCGCTCAAGGAGCAGGACTGCCCCGTGACCGATGGCGGCACCTGGTACGACTATTTCCGCGATCAGGCGCTCGAGAGCCTCAAGTCTTACGCCCTGCTCGCGCAGAAGGCTGAGGCTGAAGGCTTTGACGCCAGCGAGGAAGTGGAGCAGTCCGTGCAGGAGACGCTCTCCGATCTGGATGCTTCTGCAGCTTCCGCCGGTTACACCCGCGCGCAGTACATCAAGGCCGTCTGCGGCCCGCTTGTCAACGAGAAGGTCTTCGAGCGCAACATCCGCATGATGGCGCTCGCGCAGGCTTATTCCAACAGCTACTCCGACTCCCTGTCCTACACCTCCGACGAGGTGCAGGCCGCTTACGACGCCGACCCCAAGAGCTTCCAGAGTGCTGACATCGAGTACATTCTCTTCAGCTCCGGCGCCGGCAGCGACGCGACCGACGAGGAGAAGGCTCAGCTTCTTGACGAAGCCAAGCAGAAGGCCGAGACCGCCCTTTCTCGCTACGCGCAGGGCGAGGCGTTCGATGCCATCGGCGAGGATATGGAAGGCTCCTATGCGCACATTGGCTATGCCGCGAACGGCTCTTCCGACATGCTGACCTGGGCGTTTGACGACGCCCGTCAGGAGGGCGACACCACCGTCGCCGCCTATGGCGAGAAGGGTTATTACGCTGTGCTCTTCCACTCCCGCAGCCGCAACGACTATCACACGGTTTCCGTGCGTCACATCCTTGTTGACAGTGAGGACAAGGCCAACGAGCTCCTGCAGCAGTACAACGACGGCGAGAAGACCGAGGACGCCTTCGCCGCGCTGGCCGTCGCCAACTCCACCGACTCCAACGCCTCCTCCGGCGGCCTGTACACCGATATCTACCGCGGCCAGATGGTCAGCGAGTTTGAGGATTGGTGCTTCGATCCCTCCCGTCAGGCGGGCGACACCGGCATCGTGCAGACGAGCTACGGCTATCACGTGATGTACTTTGTCAGCACAAATGAGAACCCCTACTGGTACGTTCAGGCGGAGACCTCTCTCAAGAGCAGCGCCTACAACGAGTGGTACGCTGCTATCACCGATGGTGTGGAGGCCGAGCAGCTCAGCGGCATGAAGTACGTCGGGTAATCCCCTCTTACGACAAAATAAGCTGCCGGTTTCTGACCGGCAGCTTATTTCTTTTTGATTCTGACTTTTGAGGCGACACTATGGACAATCAGTTTTTACGCACGCAGATGCTCCTCGGTGACGATGCGATGGACGCCCTGCACCGCAGCCATGTGGCCGTGTTCGGCCTTGGCGGCGTGGGCAGCTACGCGGTCGAGGCGCTGGTGCGCTCGGGCGTCGGCGAGCTGACACTCATCGACGATGACACTGTCAGCCCCACGAATTTGAACCGTCAGCTCGAGGCACTGCACTCCACCGTCGGCCAAAATAAGACCGACGCCCTCGCCGCGCGTTGCCGCGACATCAACCCCGACGTCAGGCTGCATCTCATCTGTGCGCGCTACGACGCCGCGCACCGCGAGGACTTCTTCACCGCGCGCTATGACTACATCCTCGACGCGATCGACACGGTGTCGAGCAAGCTCGACCTCATCCAGACGGCGCAGGCTCGAGGCATTCCCATCCTCTCCGCCATGGGCACGGGAAACAAGCTGGATGCTTCGCAGCTATGCATCACGGACATTTCCAAAACGCGCAACTGCTCACTCGCACGCGTGATGCGAAAAGAGCTGCGCGAGCGCGGCGTCAAGCACCTGCGCGTGATCTACTCCCCCGAGCTGCCCGCAAAGCCCGAAGCACTGGAAGCGCCCCCACCGGGCCGCCGCAGTGTACCGGCCAGCTTAACGTGGGTCCCCGGCTGCGCGGGGCTGATGATGGCGGGCGACGTCATCCTGACGCTTGCCGGGTACGAGAAAGAGAAAGAAGGCGGCAGTCAATGATCCTGACCGGTACCATTGTCAACTCCTCCGCGATCGTCGCGGGCAGCATCGCCGGACTTCTGCTCGGCAAGTTTATCCCCGAGCGCTTCAGCGACGCAATGGAAAAGGGCGCGGCGCTCTGCGTGCTCTACATCGGCGTGGACGGCATGCTCGCGGGCGAAAACACGCTCGTCGCCATCCTTTCGATCGCGATCGGCGCGATCCTCGGCGAACTTTTACAGCTCGATGAACACATGCATCAGCTCGGCGACTGGGTCGAGCGAAAATTTGGCGGAAAAGGGTCGAAAGCCTCGCTTTCCGAGGGCTTTGTCACCGCCTCGCTCCTCTTCTGCGTGGGCGCGATGGCCATCATGGGCGCACTTGACTCCGGCCTGACCGGCGACCATTCGACGCTCTACGCCAAGGCGCTGCTCGACGGCATCATTTCTGTCGTCTACGCCTCGACCCTCGGCGTCGGCGTCGCGCTTTCAGCTATCCCTATCTTCCTCTATCAGGGCGCCATCGCGCTGGGGGCGTCGTTCCTCGCGCCGTATCTCACAGAAGCGGTCATCCTCGAGATGAAGTGCGTCGGCTCGATTCTCATCCTCGGCCTATCGCTCAACATGCTGGGCCTGACGAAGATCAAGGTGATGAACTACGTCCCTGCGGTGTTCCTGCCGATCCTATTGTGCCGGTTTCTGTAAGCAAAAAGAAGCGTTCCATCGAATGATGGAACGCTTCTTTTTTACTCTTCCAAAATGAGCGGCAGGGCGCGGACGCAGCAGTGCTTCATGTCGACATGGCTGTCGTCTAAAAAGCCGACGCCTTCGGCTTTCAAAAGCTCGACCTGACGATTCGCGCCGCCGAAAGCAAAAGCACTTGACACCTCCCCGTCCCGCTTGACGACGCGGTGACACGGGATGACGCCCGGCTCTGGATTCACGTGCAGCGCGTAGCCCACGACGCGGGCGAGGCGCTTGTTGCCGATCGCCGCGGCAATCTGGCCGTAGGTCGCGACGCTTCCGCGCGGAATGAGCCGCACCGCCGCGTACACTTTGTCAAAGGTCGTCATGCTTCTCCCCTCTTTTTTTGAGCCAGCGGGCAAGAAAAATCCCACCCGCGATCAGCACCGCATAGGCCAAGATGTGCGGCAGGCACGTCCACAGCACCGCGGGAAATGCATCCCAACCGCCCAAACTCAGCATCACGATGATGCTCACGAGCAGACGCAGCAGGAGCGCCGCGCCGATGATGGCAAGCGCATAGCCCGCCCAATCGGCGTTTTTACGCAGCGTTTCGCGGACGTTTTCTCTTTTTGGTGGCTCGGCAGACTTCTTCTCTTCCGCGGCAGCCTTTGCGCTGCCGCTCGGGATGTCCTCTTCATTTTCCCAGATCAGATAATCCGTCGTCACACCGAAGTACGTGCAGATGGCGCGCAGCTTGTCGAGGTCGGGCGTCGAGTCGCCGCATTCCCATTTGTTGATGGCCTGCCGCGAGACATCCAGCTCCGCGGCGAGCTGCTCCTGCGATAAACCGCGCAATCTGCGCAACAGCTGTAATTTTTCTCCCAGGGTCATGTATTTGTCCTCCGTTTGCTTTGATGCGCCCAGTATAGCCGACTGCGGCGAAAAGCGCCACCAGTCAAGGCTTGCAAGTCCGCAACCAAACGTGGCAAAGAGGATTTAGTCCGCTTTTTTCTTGTTCTTTCCAAACAGTGCGCCCACGTCGACCTCCACCAGCACAAGGCTCGCAAGCATCAGCGCCGCGCCGATGTAGCCATTGACGCCGATGCGTTCATTCAGCAGGAAGTACGCGAAGATCGCCGAAAACACGGGTTCGAGCGTAAAGATGAGACTCGCGCGGCTCGCCGTCGTGTGCTTTTGATAAACGCTCTGGATCACAAGGCAGACGCCTGAACACACGATGCCGAGAAACAGCGCCGCCGCCCAGACCTTTGCCGTACCCGGCAGTGCAGGCGTCTCCAAAAATACGGAGAGCATCAGCATCACCACGCCGACGACGGCAAGGTCGCACACGCCGAGCGCCAGCGGGTCGACCTTTTCATTCGCCACAGCCTTTTCCGTGACCATCAGGTCGACGGAGTAAAACACCGCCGCGAACAGGCAGATGATATCGCCGAACGCGGGCTTGAGCGTCTCGTTCAGCGTCATCAGCGCTAAGCCGATAAGACATAAGATCATCGAAACGCCGAATTTCTTCTCCGGCTTTTTGCGATACACGATAAATTCCAAAATCGGCGTCGTCACGACCGAAAGCGCGCAGATGAAGCCCGCGTTCGACACGGATGTGTAAATGACACCGTAGGTCACGCTCGTGTACACGACGACGAGCGAAAGGCCCACTACAATGCTGTACTTGACGGTCTCGCGGCTCGCGTGGAAGACGTTTTTGCGAAACACGAATCCCAGCACGACAAACGCCGTCAAAAAGCGGAAGGTGTTGAGCGTCAACGGCTGCATATCCCTCAGACAGATCGCCGTCAGGCAGTTGGAAATGCCCCAGAAGCTCGTCGCCAGCAGCAGCATGAGATCTGCCCTGCGCTGATGTTCCATTGGTTTTCCCTCTCTCTTCTTAAAATCTCTCTTCTCTCATTTGTCAAACGGGCGCCTTGCGGCGTCCGTTTGTTCAGTTGATTTTATCATGTCTATTAGGTTTTCGCAAGTGGCATGAGAAAAGAAAATGTAAGAATATAGATGCGCACGCTTTACTCTTTTTATTCACCAAAACCGCGGAGAGAGGCGGGAAAACCCACCTCTCTCCGCTCCGCATCAGATCTTCTGCACCGGCGGCAAAAAGCCGCGCTTGGCGTTCTCCTCCGTGTCGTCTGACTCGTCGTAGGCGTCATACGGCGCGGACGGGTCGTGCACTTTCTTCTTGAACGGCGAGCAGAGCTTGTCGCGGTGCGCAAAGGCGAAGTAGAGATCGTCCGTCCAGCCGGTGTGGCCCGTCAGGATGACGGGCCGCAGGCCGCGCGTGCGAAGCTTCTGCTCCAACTCCGCCAGCGACTTGACTGCGAGCTTGTTGCTCTCCGCCAGCGCGGAAATGAAGCTGTAGCCGCCATCCGCGCCGAACCAGATCGTATCGCCCGTGAAGAGGTACCTGTCGTCAATGAGGTACACCATATGCCCCCACGTGTGGCCAGGGACCAAAAAGCATTCGATCTTAATGCCGTCGATCTTGAAGACCTCTCCGTCGTGCAGCAGCACCTTTTCGTTGTTGATCGTCACCTGCGGCAGCTTGTAGAGGTGGTAGATCACCTTGCGGCGCACCTCGCCGGTGAGATATTTGTTCTCGATCTCGCCGATATAGAGCTTCGCGTCACGGAAAAGGCCGGGGCTGTCCGCCTCCACCGCGCCGACATGGTCGGTGTCCTGATGGGTGATGAGGATATGGCGGATGGACTTCGGGTCGATGCCGAGCCAGCCCATCTTTTCCTCAAGACGGTCATAGTTGTAGCCCGCGTCGATCATGATGGTCGTCTCGCCCTTGCGGTAGAAAAAGATGTTCGCCACCCATTCGCGCACGCAGGCGACGTGCTCATCGATCCAGCCGGTATTGAGCGGCTTGAAGATCTCCTTGCCGCGGTACATCTTGCTCATTTCTTTTTTCTGAAATTCGGTAGCTTGCTTGGACACGGCAGATTCCTCCCTGTTTTGATTTTCAGTTTAACGTCTCTAACTTCAAGTGATAAAAAACCGCACGCGGCGTTCACGCCCGCGGAAACAGCTCTTCGCACGCGCCTCGCGTCAGCGTTTCGAGCACCTGCGGATACAGCGCGCCGATCTGCTCCTGATGCGACACCGTGAGGATCAGACCGCGGATCGTCGCAGCGGCGAGCGCGATGCCGCCGCGCGGGGTCAGGCCGCTCTCTTCCAAAAGGTCGCGGATATGTACCTCGTCGCTGTGGTAGTGCTCGGCTTTCACCTGCGCGGGGATGCGGCGCAGCAGATAGGCCGAGTCCTCCTCGATGAATTTCATCGCACCGATCTCGGATAAGCGGCTGCAGGCCGTGAGCAGCACGTTCGCGATGCGCTCGTCGGGCGGCAGGTCTTTGCCCTCCTCCAGCGCCTGCTCGGCCACCTGATAGACCTCGCTGTGGATATCCTCCAGCACCTCGAAAAACAGCAGTTCTTTGGACGCGAAGTATTTATAGAACAGTCCCTTCGAGATGCCCGCCGCCTCGGTGAGCTGCTCGACCGAGGTCTTGCGCAGCCCCAGCGTGACGGCGCAATGGCGCGCCTCTCGCAGCAACGTTTCACGGATGGCTGCGTTCTCCTCTGCGGAAAAGGCCATTGGCGTTTCCTCCTTTGTTGAAATTTTTGACCAATTCGGTTTATTGGTCATATTGTAGCATATTCCCTGCCGTCTGGCAAGTAAAAAGTTACTCCCATCTTTATTTTTACTGTATAAACACTTAATAAAACCATAGTTTTATCAATGCACTGCGTTATATATGTGCAGCACAGCCGCGAGGCCGGTATGGATGCGCACATCTCCAAGCCCTTCGACGTCAAGACGCTCTGCATATGCCTGCGGCGGCTGAAGGACAAGCAGTAAACGCAAAAAAGAGGACATTCCAATTCTTTTCGGAATGTTCTCTTCCCTTTTCTTGTCACAGCAGGCCGTAGACCTCGTGCAGATCCCTGATCTCGTGGTCGATGCGGTAACCCTCCGGCGCTTTGATTCCCTCGGGATTGTACCAGCAGGTCACGATGCCCGCGTTGTCGCCACCGCGGATATCGCTCGTGAGCGAATCGCCGACGATCATCGTCTCGCTCTTCTCGACCGGCCCAATGGCGGCGAAGACCTGGTCGAAAAACTCCTTTTTCGGCTTCTCCGCGCCAAGCTGCTCGGAGAGGAACACGCCGTCCATCAGCGCGCCGAGGCCGGAGCGCGTCAGCTTCTTCGTCTGCGCGACGACCGTACCGTTCGAGACGACGCACTGGCGCACCTTGCCGCGCAGCGACTTGACGATCTCATAGCTGTCGTCGCGGTAGACGATGGTGTCGCCCAGACGCAGCTGGTAGGCATCGTTAAACTGCGGCGCGAGGGAAACGTCGATGCCCTCCTCCGCGAAAAACTCCTCAAAGCGGCCGACGAGCACCTGCGGCTTCGTGATCTCGCCGCGCTCGAGCTTTTCCCAGTATTTCATGTTCAGGACGGAATAGCGCGCGACCTGCTCATCCGAACATTCGCCAAGGCCAAACTCGACAAAAAGGCTCTGGATGGCGGCGCGCTCGGCGGCGTCAAAGTCTAAAAGCGTGCGGTCCACATCCCACAAAATCGTTTTGATCATAGCGGTATCTCCAAAAACAGTCAAAATTGCATATTTTCCGCGCGTGCGGCGAGAACATCATACCACAGCAGGACTACACCCGCAACGCCGATTTTCCGCCGCTTGCGGGAAAGATCATACCGTGGTAGAATAGCGGCAATCATTTTTGACAGAAAGGGACTGTTTCCTATGAATATCACCGTATATCTCGGCGCGAGCAGCGGTAATGATCCAACGCTCGAATCGTCTGTGCGCGCACTGGGCCGTCTCATCGGCAAGAGCGGCAACGCCCTTGTCTACGGCGGGTCGAAAAACGGCCTGATGGGCGCGCTTGCCGAAAGCGTGCTGCGCGCGGGCGGCGAAGTGACCGGCGTGGAACCGCAGTTTTTCATCGACAAGGGCTACGAATATGACGAGATCACGACGCTCATCGTCACGCGCGACATGACCGAGCGCAAAACGAAGATGATCGAGCTCGGCGACGCGTTCATCGCCTTCCCCGGCGGCACGGGCACGCTCGAGGAGATCAGCGAGATCATGTCAAAGGTGTCGCTCAAGCAGCTCGCCGCGCCGTGCATCCTCTATAATCTGAACGGCTATTACGACCACTTGAAAGCCCTGCTCGCTCACATGATCGACATGGGCCTCTCCACGCCCGAGCGGCAGGAGGGCATCTACTTTGCCGAAACGCTGGACGACATTCGCGCGATCTTGAAGATTTGAGGAAAAGCCGCCTTCGGCGGCTTTTCTTTTTGTGCGGCGCTTGACAGGCCTCCTTCGCTGCGGTATGCTAAAACAAACTTAAAGTTACTCACTGTGCTGCAACCTAAAGCGCACTTTCATTTCAGGAGGATTTCATGGTCTACACAGTCGGCGAGATGGCGAAAAAGCTGGACGTCCCCGCTTCCACGCTGCGCTATTACGATAAGGAGGGTCTGCTGCCCTTTGTGGAGCGCTCGTCCGGCGGCATCCGCATGTTTCGGGAGTCGGACTTCGAGTGGTTACAGGTCATCGGCTGCATGAAAAAGGCCGGCATGTCCATCAGGGATATCCGCCAGTACATCGAGCTCGCCCTGCGCGGCGACGACACCATCGACACGCGCCTCAAGATGTTCACGCACCAGCGCGACGTGCTGCTCGCGCAGATGGAGGAGATGCGCCACACGCTCGAGACCGTGGAGTACAAATGCTGGTATTATGAAACGGCAAAGGCCGCGGGCACGATCGACGTCCCAAGGGATATGGCGGACGAGGATGTGCCTGAGCGCTTCCGCGCCATCCGGCGCGAACTCAAGACGATTCCGCAGGAGTAAAGGTAAACTACTTTTCTGCCGGCAAGCAGGAAAAGGATAAGAATAGGAAAGTAAACTATGGATCGGATCAAGAAGAATTTTGGCTTTGGCTGCATGCGCCTGCCGATGATCGGCGAAGAGGTGGATATCGAGCAGACCAAGCAGATGGTGGACGCATTTTTAGACGCAGGCTTCAACTATTTTGACACTGCGCACGGCTACATCCAGGGCAAGAGCGAAAAGGCGCTCAAGACCTGCCTGACAAGCCGCTATCCGCGCGAGAAGTACATCCTGACCGACAAGCTGACGGCGAACTATTTCAAGACCGAGGCAGACATCCGCCCGTTTTTCGAGAGCCAGCTCGAGATCTGCGGCGTCGAGTATTTCGACTTCTATCTGATGCACGCGCAGGGTCTTGTCAACTATGACCACTTCAAGGAGTGCCGCGCGTATGAGACGGCGTTCGAGCTCAAAAAAGAGGGCAAAATTCGCCACGTCGGCATCTCGTTCCACGACCGAGCCGAGGTGCTTGAGCGCATTCTGACCGAGTATCCCGAGATCGAAGTTGTCCAGATCCAGTTCAACTACGTCGACTACGACGATCCCGCGGTGCAGAGCCGCAAGTGCTACGAGGTCTGCCGCAAGTTCAATAAGCCCGTCATCGTCATGGAGCCCGTCAAGGGCGGCAACCTCGTGAACCTGCCTGAGGACGCAAAGGCCGTGCTTGAAGACCTGCACGGCGGCAGCCCCGCGAGCTACGCCATCCGCTTTGTCGCGGGCTTCCCCGGCATGATGATGGTGCTCTCCGGCATGAGCAACATGGAACAGATGCAGGACAACATCTCGTTCATGCGGGACTTCAAGCCCCTCGACGAAACCGAGCGCGCCGCGGTGGAAAATGTGCAGGAAATTTTCCACCGCAAGGACCTCATCCCCTGCACAGCCTGCCGCTACTGCACGGACGGCTGCCCCAAGCACATCTCTATCCCTGACCTCTTCGCCATTATGAACACCAAGCAGATTCACCACGACTGGAACGCGGACTGCTACTATGAAGATGTCCACACCGCGCCGGGCCGCAAGGCGTCCGACTGCTTAAAGTGCGGCAAGTGCGAAAAGGTCTGCCCGCAGCACCTCCCCATCCGCAAACTGCTCGAGCAGGTCGCGGCAGAATTTGAAAAGGCCCCCGCAGCGAATTAAGCTCAAAATGTAAAATGCAGCACCGGCGAGAGAAAGATGGAAAACTCTCGCCGGTGCTGTTTGCTTGCACTGATCCTTGATCTTTATCATAACACCGCGCCGCGGTGGTTTTCTTGGTCTGCCGCTTTGGCCGTTCAGCGAGGTGGACAGTGGACCCCAGAATTTTTTGTTTGTCGCCCTTTGTTTTAGGCTATGGCTGAAGTATAACGTGGATTCTTTAAGCGAACCTAAATTTGGTGTAAATAAAGTATGAACAATTCTCGTGTCGCGCGGGAAAAATATATGTAAAAAAGCGGCGCATTTTGCGTAAATTTCCGTTTCTTCCTTGCAATAACTGCTCCTTCGGCGTATAAGAAAGTAAATTTTGTCGATTTCTTAACAAATTTGCGGCGAAATTCATACCTGCGGCTCACCTCGCACGCGATCTTGCCGCGCGCTGCTCCTCCACATTCCGAAAGAGAGCGGCGGCACCATCGGATCAAGGGAGAAAATCATGCAGAAAAAACGAGTGCTCAGCCTGATTTTAGCGTCGAGCTGCACGGCGGCGCTGCTTGGCGGCTGTGCTGGCAACAACACGAGTGATGACAATACCGCCTCCGGCGAGCATGAGGTCATCACGATGAACGCGCCTTACCGCAATATGTCTCAGTTCTTGAGATGTACGGCGCGAGCTGCACGATCTGCCCCGACGGCGCGGAGCTTGTCAAGGCCTTCGAGATGGTCAAGCCCGGCGAATCGACGCCATCCTGATGGACATTCAAATGCCGCACATGAACGGCTACGAGGAGACGAAGGCCATCCGCGGCGGCAGAAACCCTCTCGGCAAGACCATCCCCATCATCGCGATGACGGCCAACGCCTTCTCCGACGACATACAGAACAGCATCGCCGCGGGCATGGACGCCCACATCTCCAAGCCCATCGACGTGGCCATCCTCGAAAAGACGATGAGAGGGTTTCTTACCCCCCCTCCCGAATCCACAGCATGCGGACGAACGTTTGCGAGAAACATTCATAAACAGATTACCTCGCCCTAATACGCATAAAAACGGAACGCGAAAGCCGATGGCTTTCGCGTTCCGTTTTTATTTTCACCGCGTTGATTTCTATTTGTTCCTGCGGTAACCCTGCTCGTCGCGGTACTCGGGATGCTCTCGGCAATAAGGGTCCTTGTCGCCGCAGATCGTGTAGTCGCATTTGCAGCCGTTCGAACAGGTCGTTTTGCGGATGAGACGCGCGTGAATGAGCTCCATGCCGGCAAAATCCGGATTACAGAGCGCGGGCATGACCTCGAGAAGGTCGTGCTTTTTGGCGAATTCCGCGGTCGGACAGGCGGTGAACTCATAGTAGGTGGGCTGATCCTTGTCAAACGGCGCGACGTGCATCTCAAAGTCGCCCCACTTGTCGCACTGCTTTTTCGCGTTCAAAAACGCGCGGTGCAGGAGCTTTTTGTAAAGCGGCTTGTTGATGTCGATGAATTTGAGCTTGCTGAGCTTTCGGAACGACGGCAGGAAAAGGTTCCCCTCCATCTCCTCGATCTCATGAAGGCTTGTCACGTCCCTGCAGACGACGTAATACGCCATCAGCGCGATGCAGTCGTAATTGCCGCCCGGGCCGTTGTGGAAGTTTTTCTCCCCGCCAAGGTCGGTGCGCCAGTCGCTCAAAAAGTCGACATACTGCATCTGCACGCGCTCCCAGACGGCTTCGCGCTGCGATTCCGGATAGTGGTGCGCGATCTTCTCCCGAATTTCCGCCTTGCAGGGCTTTGAATAGATCACATGGCAGGTGCGGTCAAATTGCAGCTGATCGTCGTTCATTGTCTTCCCTCCCGTATTTTTTACGCTCGCCGATATCAGAGCGTCGGTTTGCCGTGAGGTCTTCTCCCCTGTCTTACGCTCGCTGCGCTTTTTTCATCGTCACGAGCAGCCCGCCGAACATCCAGACATTGCCGATGGCAAGCCACGCGCAGCGCAGGGCGTTGCCAAGCGGCTGGTTGCCGAGCAGCGCCGCAAGAAAATACACGAGCATGCCGAACGCCATAGAGAAGACGCAGCACCACTTCAGATACGGTGTCAGCCCCTTTCGGAATGCGACGATCTGCGTCATCACCAGCACAAAGAAGAAGATCCAGAACAGCACGAGCGGCGGCATCAGGAAGTATGCGCTGTACTGCGTCAAAAGCGCTTCGGAAAGCCCGTGTTTCATCAGAAACACCGCCGCGCACACCGGCACATGGAAGCCGCACGCGCAGAACATCAGGTAGCCGAAAATGCCGTAGCGGTAGCGGTGCGCGTATTTCGGCGACTTCGCCGCCATCAGGCGGTAAACACCGAAGCAGGCAAGTCCCTCAAGCACCACGCCGAAAAGCCCCAGCAGCGCTGCGGCAAAAAGGCCGCTGTCCGAGGTAGAAGTATAGGCCGATAGCATCTGTAAAACGCCTTCAAGCGCATCGTCCTCCACGCCCTATCCGAGGATCAGGTCACCGGCGAGGTGCAAAACGGACGCAAAAAGGCCGATGGTCAGCAGCTTTTTGATGCGCGGCCAGTCAAGCTCACGCGAGATGCCGATGTCATTGAAGTCACTCATGCTTTTTATTCTCCTTTGCAAAGTCGAGGCGGACGATCTGCATGTTCATCATGCCGTCGCCGACCTTCGATAAAAAGCGGAAGAATTTCCGGACGTTCTGATTCCTCAAGTCGTTGTAGCCCAGCATGTAGCCGCGCGAGGACACACGCAGCCTATCGCTCCACGCCGAAAGCTCGCGCCTTGCGTCGGTGACGGCGAAATACGCGCCGACGTCCTTGATCTCCGCGTCCTTGAGCCATGTTTTGAGCATCAGCTTGACCGCCTTGCGGTTCGCCGCGTCGAAGACGAGCTTGCCGCCTGGGAACGCCTCCGCCATCGCGCACACGAGCGCTTTGACCTGCGGCGTGAGGAAATAGTAGAACACGCCCGCGGCGAAGAACACCGCGCCGCCGCTCGCGTCGATCTCGCGGAACCACGAGGTGTTATTTAAGTTGCAGGGGATATTCTTCTCGCGCTCGAGCGCAGGCAGGAGCGCATCGCGCACGGCGATGACATCGGGAAAGTCGAGGTTGTAGATCTTGCACGCGCCGTTGTCACAGGCGCGGCCCGTGGCGTCCAGCCCACAGCCAAGGTTTACAACCGCCGCGTTCGGGTGCGAGCGCAGATAGTCCCGCACCTCGCAGGCGAGGTCGCTCTGCCGCATGGCGCACTCTAAAAAGCCGAACTGCTGCATCATGCTCTGCGACTTTCTCGCGAGCGTGGAAAAATCGTAGTCGATCTCATTGATCAAACGGACAGCTGTCTCATCGCGGAACAGGTTCGGGTAGAGCTCCGAGCGCATCTTGCGCCCGTAGAGCGGGATGACGAGCGTCTCCTGCACGGTGTTTTTCTCAATGTGGTACTTCATCGGTCTCTCCTTTCATTTTCCCGCGAGCTTCAGGCAGAAGTCGCAGCACTCATTCCCGCGGCCGAGCGTCTTTGTGCGGTGCCAGACGAGCTTCGGGTGCAGGTCGTCATAGGCGATGTCGTCGCTGTCGCAGAAGCAGGGACAGAGCTCCGGACAGCTGTGTTCGACACAGGTGTCGTGATAGGGACACTTCGTCATGTCGATGCGCCAGACGCCGCCGGAGGTCTGATACTCCGTGGCCGCGAAGCCCGCCGTCTCGCCGTAGAATTTTGGCGTCAGCTTACTGAAGAGCACCGGCGGCAGATGATAGAGCCCCGGCACCTTAAGAAGCTTTAGGATGGTTTTTCTCATTGCCCACGCGTGCTCCGCCACATAGCCGTGGACGGTTTGCAGCGCCTCATCCTTGGGCATGACGGTCTGCAAGGTCTCGTAGGCAGCGATGCCGGGCAAAATTTGACTTTCCAAATGGAACTGTTTTCCTTTCGACGCGTTCAGATGCATTGAGCGCAGGCGCGACAGCCTTTCGTCCAACAATCTGTTCAGTTCGATGCCCTGCTCGGGGAATCGCTGCGCGACAGTCTCGCGGAACGCCGCAATGATGTAGTTCTCCTTCACACTTCTCCCCTCACTTTCGCAAAAACGGCAGCGGCGGCAGTTCGTTTTGCTCGATGATGCGCTCCAGCATCGCCGCAAAGCCCTGCGGGTCGCGAATTTGATACTGCATGTGGTTATGATCTTCAAAAACAGGGAAATGACCGTCGGGATACGCTTTTCTCACCGCCTCGCGGTACTTAAAGTGCTCCTCTCCGCTGCCAAATTCGAAGAAGCAGTGCTCCTGCATTTTCCTTGTAAGCGGCGGAAACGGTCTGTCTTCGAGGCTGTCGGCCATCTGGCGACGCATAGCCGCTCATGCGGTAGCAGCGCGTGTCGAGCCCGCAGGCGATGTTCACGACCACCGCACCGCCATGTCCCGCAAGGTAAGTCTTCACAAGCTTATCGAGCACGATAGTGCGCGCTATGACACCGCTGTGCATCGCCGCGTCCTTGTCGGCCATCGAAAAATCGTAGTCGAGCCGGTCGATGATCTCGACCGCCTTGTTGTCGGTGATCGCGCCGCGCGTCTTCGTCTCCTTCGCGCGGGCGTAAACCGTCTGTAACATCGTCTCCGGCACGCCGGAGAGCGTGATCTTCTCACTCATAGTGTCCTTCCTCCAGCTTTTCCGCGCGCTCTGCCTTCCTGCAAACGAACCACGCGATGCTCTTCACATTGCCGAGCTGCACATCAGCGTACATCCCCTCGAGCCGCGCCTTTAGGCTCTGCACCGTTTCATACGGCGGGGTGAAGAATTTCATCGGCTCGTAGACTTTTTTTATGAGTCGGTCCGTCCTTCTGCACTCGCCCGCCACATAGAAGCAGCCGCAGAACGTACCGCCCGGCTTCAGCACGCGGAACGTCTCGCGGTACGCCGCCTCCTTATCGGGGAAGGCGTGGAAGCCGTTGAGCGACAGCACGATATCAAAGCTGCTGTCCTCATACGGCAGCGCGCCCACGTCGCCCTGCCGGAACTGCACATTTTGGAGTGCCATGCGCTCAGCCTTTTCCCTCGCCTGCCCCATCATGTCGGGTGAATAGTCAAGGCAGGTAATATCGGCGCGCGGCAGCGTTTGATAGAGCGGCATCGTCAGAATGCCTGTGCCCACGGGAACCTCGAGGAGCTTTCCCGCAAAGTCCTCCGGCACACCAGTGAAAGCCTTATTCAGATATTCGTCGCACTCCTCCTTGCCCATATCCCACACCCAGCGGCACACGGCCTTGCCCGAGACGGTGGAGCAGGTGATCATGCCGTCGTAAAAATTGTTGCTGCCCGTCAGGCGGTAAGCATTGCGGATGTTCTCTTTTCGATCCATCGTTTTTCCTCTTTACCTGCACATGAATTTATCGAAATAGCGGCAGAACTCCTCGGGATAGATCATCACAAGCTCCGCGTGCGCCATCTTTGGGATACCGTGGATACGTGCCTGCGGAAAATAGTGCTTGATGAAGCGGATATTGCTCCTGCGGTCCTTCTTCTCCTCGTCGCCGTACCAGTAGGTGATCTTCGTGCCGATCTTTGCGGGCGTCTTTGGCAGAACATAGTTGTTCCCCGACCAGAAAATGTTGCGGATGGTCTGATCCGAGTAGGTCTTTAAGTATGCCTCGATGGCGTCGTATTCCTTTTTGGGGTCGTGTCCCGGCAGCGTGAATCGTTCCGGTGGAAAAGCCGCCTCTAAGATTTTGCGGTTATTCGCGGCGAGCTTGAACGACAGCATGTCGCGCGCAAGCAGTAGCTTTCGTATGAGATACGGCAGCTGATACGGCGTGATGCCGCCGTCGATGATGGCGCGCTTGACCGGCAGCTCGCCGAGCGCCAGAAGCCGCGTCAGACATGCGCCGCCGAGCGAGCAGCCGTAGGCCGCGTCGAGGCAAGTCACACCCTGCGCGCGAAGATAGTCCGTGATCTCATCGACCGTCTGCTCGACTGAGGTAAAGTCACCGGGATAAGACGGCTCGTGCCCGTCGTAGACGACCTGAAAGACATGCCACGACTGCGCAAGCAGCGCGACCGTCTTCTCAAACGCCCAGACGGGTTCCGCCGTGCAGGGCAGAAACAGCAGCGTCTTTTCCTGACCTTGTCCGTGTTCCAAAATGTGCATGTCCTCTCCCCCGTCCGACGCGATGGTAGTTCCTCAAAGCAGTTAGTTTCCTCTAACCAAATGTCGCAATTTCATCAGTTAACTATATCTAACTACCGACCCGTAAAAAATGCCGCGAAAGGCGGCTTTTTATGGGTTTTATTGTAATGCTGTGCATGATAAATGTCAAGACAGCGAACGCACAGCTTCGCAGAAACATTCTCTCCATTTTCGCACCGGTGCGCCGCCGTAAGAGTCCTCATACCAAAAGAGCGCGGAGAAATCAAACCTCTCCGCGCTCTTTTCCCTTTTTTACAGCTTCCAGCCGGCAGTCTCCTTCTTGCCGCCGACGAAGTCGGCGTAGATGCCGTCCTCCTTGATGAGCTCGTCGTGCGTGCCGCGCTGGACGATCTTTCCGCCGTCCTCATCCTTTTTTGCGCGGCAGCCGCCGCTGCAATAGACCGTCGCCACGCGGGGCGGGAATTTGCGTTTGATTGCCATTGCGTCTCCGCCCCTGTTCCATTCTGATATTGCCGCCCTCCGCGGCACAAAATTTCTCTGCTTACGCCCGATAGCCGAGCGCCGTTGAGATCTGCGCCGCCGCGGCGCAGGTCAAGTCAATATCGCGCTGGAAATCTGGCGAACACACACTGTCGAACATGCCAACAAAACCGACGGCGTAGCGCACCGCGCCGGAGCTGTCGCGCACGGGCGCGGAGGCCGAGCACAGGCCGAAGCGGTACTCGCCATCCTCCACGGCATAGCCGTTTTCACGCGCGGCCTGCATCACACGGAAGAGCTCCTCCCACGTGACGAGGGTCTTGGGCGTATAGGGCTCCAATGTGCGGCGCGACAGGACGCGCTTCGCCTCGTGGTCGACCATCGCGGATAGAAACACCTTGCCCTGCGAGGTGCAGTGCAGCGGCAGACGCGTCCCGACCTCCGACACGACGCGCAGTCCCGCGCGGGACTGCACCTGTTCGATGGTGATGACCTCTGACCGATTCAACATCGAGAGGAACACCGACTGTCCCGTCACGCTTGCCAAATGCTGCAAATGCGGCTTTGCCAGGTCTGAAACGCTCCAGCTCGCGCCCACAGCGCAGCCGTACTCAAAAAGCCGCACGCCGAGGCAGTAGCGCCCGTCGCTCTGCTGGTCCACGACCGCGCTCTCGCGCATCGTGCTCAAAAGGCCGTGGATCGTGCTCTTCGGCCAGCCGGTCTGCTCGCTCAGCGCGGCCAGCGTGACCGGCTGGTGCGCCTCCATCAGCAGGTCGAGCAGCCGCAGCGCCTTGGCAACGGACTGTACGGGACCGTTTTCATGGGACATCGCCTTCCCTCCTCTCGATTCGTCATTGCTGGATGAGCCGCCGTCATTTTCTTGATGACAGTATCGCGCAGGTTCAAACAAAAGAAAAGGGAAATTTCAGCAAATCGCACAAATTCCATCAGTGAGACTATCGATTTTCCGTCAAAAACCCGCCGTCGCAGATGCGACGGCGGGCCTTGCATTTTCAGTTACTTCTCTTCGCCGTGGATGATATCGCCGAAGTAGGTGCCGCGGACGATCTCCTCCACGTCCTCTCCCTCGTGTCCCCTGAGGATCTCAAGGAGCTTGCTGTGCGCAGCGACGAGCTCGTCGCCTCTGCCGCTCGTGATCATCGTGCTGACGGTCTCGTAGCGGACGGCGTGCGTCAGCGTGCGCACGACGCGGCTGATCTTGTCGGCCAGCGGATTTTTGCCCATCTGCGAGATCAGGTCGTGGAACTCGTTGTCCACGGCGAAGAAGCGGTCGACCTCGTTGTCACCGCTGTGGACGATCTCTTTCATCTGTTCGAGCATCGCCTCGAGCGCATGGCCATCCTCCTCGTCATACTTCTGGCTGGCAAGGCGCATGATGCCGGTCTCGACCATCTCACGCAGCTCCATCAGATTGTCGAAAGAATCCTGATTCAGGATGATGCCGTAGATCATCGGATCGATCATGCTCTCCTGGAAGCCGCTGCAAACAAAGGTCCCCTCTGAACGCTTGCTCTCCAGCACGCCGAGGTAGGAGAGGATCTTAATGGCCTCACGTACGGAACTGCGGGCAACGCCCATCGACGCGGCCAGCTCCGGCTCGGGCGGGATGCGGTCGCCGGGCTTGAGCTCTTTATTACGCATGGCGTCTGTCAGGCAGTTGATGACACTCTGCACCACAGACTCTTTTTTCAAATTTTTCACATATCCGGGCGTATCGTTCATAATTTTCTCCTTTTATGCCTGACAATATGATTCCTATGTATAACATAATACAAAGTTGAGCTTTCGTCAATGAAAATCGTCTTTCATAAAAGCGGCGGGCGGCAGATGTACCAGTCCGCCGCCCGCTCATTCAGGAAGGAATCAACGGCAAGCTGCCGTTTTTTGCAGGAATTCATATGGGCGCAGGCTGCGCGAGCCGCTTTGCGTCGTTTGCCGCGGCACAGCGCCGCACGGCTTTTTTTACCGGCCGAGGTAGATGGACTGCTTGGCCAGCACGAGCTGGAGCATCAGGTCGTTGCAGGGCGTGGGAATGCCGTGCTCGCGGCCGAGGCGGCAGACAGCGCCGGTGATGATGCGGATCTCAGTCTCACGGTGATGCGTGACGTCCTGCACCATGGAGCTGATGGTCTCATCAGTCATGCGGGAGACCTCATAGGCGTGCTCCAGCTCAGCGTCATGGTCGAGCGTGCAGCCGCAGGCGTTCGCCACGACGATAGCCTCTTCGACCAGCATGCGGGCCGCCTCGTGGGCGTACTGGTTGCCGTCGACAAAGCCGTTCTTGGTCTCGAGCAGGGCGCTCATGCCGTTGATGGCGACGTTCGCCAGCAGCTTGTGCCAGATGGCGTTCATCACGTTCTCGTGGACCTGAACCTCAAGACCGGCGGCGCGCAGAGCATTGGCCATTTCTTCAACCCTTGCCATGGGGGCCTTCAGGGAACCCATGTTCGTCACGCCGGTGCCAGTGTGCTTGACATGGCCGGGAGCCACGGGCGTGGAGCCAAACGCAGTGTTGCCGATGATGATCTGCTCTTCGGGCACGACCTTGGCGATCTCATCGTAGTTGCCCAGACCATTCTGCAGGCAGAGGATCATGGTGTGCTTGTCGATCATCGGCAGCGCGTTGCGCACAGCCGCTTCAAGATACTGATAGTGGACGAACACGATCAGAAGATCCACAACGCCGATCTCCTTGGGGTCGGTCGTCGCCATGGCGGGATGGAAGACGACGGTCTCGCCGGTGCCCGTGCCGGGCACGCACTCGTCTACGAGAATGCCGTTTTTCTTGATGGACTCGATGACCGGAGCATAGGTATCCAGCACGCAGACCTCATGCTCGCGGGACAGATAGCTTGCATAGCAGCTGCCGATCGCGCCGCAGCCGACAAATCCGATTTTCATGGTAAATAACCTCCTGTATCAGATAATTCTATGATGAATGTTATTTAACTGGTTTTTCTCAGCCCTTGACGAGCGTCTCGGCAATCTCGGTGATGTTCTCGACCGTCACGCCGTTCATGGCGAGCAGGCGCTCATAGGGCGCGGACTGGCCAAACTGGTCCTGAATGCCGACTCTCTTGACGATGCCCTTGCCCATCTCGGCGGCGACCTCGCACACGGCAGAGCCGAGGCCGTTGAGGATGTTGTGGTCCTCGACCGTGATGATCTTGCCGACCTCGTTGATCGCGGCGGTCACAGCCTCCACGTCGAGCGGCTTGATGGTGTGCATGTCGAGCACGCGGGCGGAAATGCCCTTGCCCTCGAGCACCTTGGCGGCCTCGATCGCGAGACGGACGGTATCGCCGTTGGCGATGATAACGACGTCCTTGCCGTCTTGGATCTGATGAGCTTTGCCAATGGTGAACTCCACATCCTCGTCGTAGATCTGAGGGATGGCGTCACGGGTGAAGCGCAGATACACGGGGCCGTAGACCTCAGCGGCCTGACGGACGAGCTTGCGGGCGGAGTTGTAGTCCGCGGGCATGATGACGGTCATGTTGGGGATGGTGCGCAGAACGCCCATATCCTCAATGGCCTGATGGGAAGCGCCGTCGTTGGCGGGGGTCACGCCGCCGTGGGAGCAGGCGATCTTTACGTTCAGGTTGGGGTAGCAGATCTCCTGGCGGATCATTTCGCACATACGGAGGGAACCGAACACGGCATAGGTGACGACAAAGGGGATCTTGCCGCAGGTGGCAAGGCCCGCGGCAACGCCCGCGCCGTTCTGCTCGGCGATGCCGACGTTGATGTACTGGTCCGGCAGCTCCTTGCGGAATTCGCCGGTCTTGCAGCTCTTGCCGATATCAATATCAACGACCAGAATGTCGGGATTCTCCTTGCCGAGCGCGACAATCTCCTTGCCGAAGCCCTCGCGAGTGGCGATCATTTTTTTCTCACTCATTGCTCTTCCCTCCTCGCTTAATCGATCAGCTGGGCCTTGAGCTCAGCCATGGCCTGCGCGTACTGCTCATCATTCGGGGCAACGCCGTGCCAGCCGCACTGGTTTTCCATGAAGGAAACGCCCTTGCCCTTGACGGTGTGGGCATACAGGCACTTGGGCTTGCCGTTCTTAGAGGCGTAGCACTTGTCGATGCACGCGACGATCTCTTCCATGCTATGGCCGTCGAGCTCGAGCGTCTCCCAGCCGAAGGCCTTGAACTTTTCGCCCAGGTCACCGTTGGGCATGATCTCGTCGCAGGTGCCGTCGAGCTGCAGGTTGTTGTAGTCGACAAAGACGATCAGGTTGTCGAGGCCATACTTGTGCGCTGTGTTGGCAGCCTCCCAGATCTCGCCCTCCTGCGCTTCGCCGTCGCCGACGACGCAGAAGACCTTGTAGTCCTTGTGATCCATCTTGCCCGCCATGGCCATACCGACCGCGCAGGCAAGGCCCTGACCGAGCGAGCCCGTAGAGATATCAATGCCGGGGCAGCGATTCATCGAGGGGTGGCCCTGGAGCATCGAGCCCTCCTTGCGCAGGGTGTCGAGCTCAGACTCGGGGAAGAAGCCGACACTTGCCAGGCACGCATACTGGATGGGGCACACATGACCCTTAGAGAGCACCATGCGGTCGCGGTCCGGCCAGCGGGGATCCTTCGGGTCGATGTTCATGTACTTGAAGTAGCAGGCAGTGACAAAGTCCGCCGCAGAAAGCGAGCCGCCCGGGTGACCGGACTGCGCCTTGTAGATCATGTCAATGACCTTCATGCGCATCTGCGTGGCGGTGTTTTTCAGTTCCTTGATGGAAATATCCTTCACAAAAATCACCTCATGAATAAGTTTGGTTCTGTGGTTTCTTTATACTATGTCGGACAAATGACAATTACAGTATAGCGCTTTGTCTGACAAAGTCAAGTCCTTTTTAAAATTTTCTTTTTTATGATTTTTTCTCCCGTTTTTCTGCCGTTTTGTACAAAAAAGCTCCGGACATAGCGGTCCGAAGCTTTTTTGCATAGAGAGGTCAACCCACGAACACCAAAGAGAGATCGGGAAAATATGTGACGAGGAGGAGCACCACAAGTTCTGCAAGCAGGCATGGGATGATGCCCTTTGTGATCTCTTCGATCTTGATATCACCAATGCCGCACGCGACATACAGGTTGACACCGACAGGCGGGGTGAACAGGCCGATGGCCAGGTTCACGATCATTACGGTGCCGAGGTGGATGGGGTCAATGCCCAGCTGCAGCGCGACCGGCGCAAACAGCGGCGTGAAGATGTAGAGCGCGGAGGTGGAATCGAGGAAGCAGCCCGCGATCAGCAGCACGATGTTGACGATGATGAAGAAGATGACGGTGTTGCCGCCGGTGATGTTCAGCATGAAGTCCTTGATGGCAAGGTCAAGTCTTGCACGGGTCAGAACATAGCCGAACAGCGTTGCGCCCATGGTGATGAACATGACGGTGGCGGTGGTGGAGCAGGAATCGACGAGGATGTCCTTCATCTTCTTGAAGTCGATCTCATGGTAGATGAACACACCCACGATCAGGCCGTAGAACACGGAGACCGCGGCGGCTTCCGTCGGGGTGAACACGCTGCCGTAGATACCGCCGAGGATGATAACGGGCATCAGAAGGCCCCAGAAGGCGTCCTTGAACGCAGCCAGGCGCTCCTTGCCACTGGCCTTGGGCAGAACCTTGAGGTCCATCCTGCGGCCCATGAGCATGGCGGCCACGATCAGGCCGAGCCCCATCAGAAGGCCGGGTACAACACCGGCAACGAACAGATCCGTGATGGAGGCATCCGCGATGGAGCCGTACACAACGAAGGTGATGGACGGCGGGATGACGACGCCGATCGCGCCACCCGCGGCCATCAGCGCGCAGGAAAACGAAGCGGGATAGCCGGCCTTAACGAGCGCCGGGATCATGATGAGGCCCAGAGCCGCGACCGTTGCCGGACCCGAACCGGAAATAGCAGCGAAGAAGCAGGAGACGACCACGCAGACCATCGCCATGCCGCCGCGGATGTGACCGAGGCACTTTTCCGCCAGATTGATGAGGCGGCCAGAGATACCGGCCTTCTCCATCACGTTGCCGGACAGGATGAAAAACGGGATGGCCAGCAGGACAAACTTACTGCTCGCCGAAGAGCACAGACGGGGCAGAACGCTCATGATGGCCTCGAGCGGCTTGCCTGCACCCTGCACAAGGATCGCGCTCACGCTGGACATGCCGAGGCAGACCGCGATAGGTGCGCCGAGCGCCAGCAGCAATACAAAAACACCCAGTAAAACGATACCTACCATTTATTTGTCCTCCTCTGCCTTGAATTCCTTATACATCTGCACCATGGTCTGCAAAAAAGCCATCATGGCAAACGCTGCGCCGACGGGGACAAACGAGCCGTAGATCCACTCAGGCCACTGCATCGTGGCGGTCTCCTGACCCATCTGATACTGGCTGATGACCATCTGGATGCCGAAAATGACGATCAGGAGGCAGAACAGCGCGGAAATGGCATACATGACCATGCTGATGATCATGCGTGCGCGGGGGCTGACATGGTCGGTGACGATAGACAGGCCCAGATGCGCCTTGCGGCGGGCGGCAACGGCTGTACCCATGAAGCTCATCAGAACGAACAGATACGTGGACATCTCATCGGAAACTGCCAGCGAATTGCCGAATACATAGCGGGCGATCACATTGACGAAGACCAGCACTGCCATGATGGAGACGCAAACACAGGCTACCAATTTTTCGATCTTGCTTAACATGTCTTCCCCTCCTTAATTGATGCCGAAGGCCGCGCAGGCTTCCTCGCCGTAGCTCTGCTTCAGCTCAGCCGTCACACCGGCAACCGCTTCCTTGAAGGCCTGGAGTTGATCCTCGGTCAGGATATCGACCTGCATACCTTCTTCCTGGAAGCCCTTGATGAGCTCATCCTCTTCCGCCTCAAGGCGGTCACGGCCCCACTCGCAGGACTCCGTGGCGCACTGCTGGAGAAGCTCTTTCGTGTTGTCCTCCAGGTTCTCCCAGACCTTTGTGTTGGCGACGAAGAGGTCGTTTTCGTAGCTGTAGTTCCAGATGGTCATGTAATCCTGAATTTCATCCATCTTGGCAGACTTCGTCACCGAGCAGCCGTTCTCCTGCCCGTCGATGGTGCCCTGCTGGATGGCAGTGAAGACCTCGCTCCAGCTCATGGCCGTCGGGCTGGCGCCCAGCGCCTTGAAAACACCCATGTACACCGCGGAGCCGGGGACACGAATTTTAAGGCCCTTCAGGTCCTCCGGCGTGGTGACGGCGTGCTTGCTGTTCGTCAGCTGACGGAAGCCGTTGTGGAACGAGCCAAGGTACGTGATGCCCTTGTTCGCCAGCATCTCAGCGTAATACTCGCCGCCGGTGGTATCGATGACCTCGCGCGCCTGCTGATAGGACGTAAACGACCACGGCAGCGTCGCGACCGAGAGCTTCGGCTCCAGATTTGCGAGCACGCACGTTGCGTAAGCACCCAGATCCGAGCCGCCCACGGCGATGTACTCAACACCCTTGGTGCTGTTGCCACCCGCCAGTGTATCGTTTGAGAACACGTCGATCACGATGTTCCCGCCCGAGCGCTCAGACACAAGGTCGGCAAAGTGACGCGCTACCAGCGAGTCGATCTGCGTATCCGTTCCGTTGACTGCCATGGAGAGGTTGATCTTTTGATATTCGCCGCTCTCCCCATCGTTTGTTCCTTTACTGCCACAGCCGGCCAGGCTTGTGATCAGCATGGCCCCTACCAGCGCAGCTATGATTAGTCTCCCATGTTTCATACACAGTTACCTCCAGCGATCGTTAAGTCTTTGTCATTTGTCCTATGTCTGATAAAGATTGAGGTCATTATATCTATCAAAACTACTAAAGTCAAGGTTCAATCTTATTTCTGGCGTTTCTGACAAAAAGAACCAATTATTTTATTGATTTGGTCAATTCTGTGTTAAAATTGTGTCAATCCGTCATTTTTTAACGATTTGGCGGAGTGAGTACTTTTTGTTGCAAAATACCAGAAAACGCCCCTCCGTCTGCTTGACGAAGGGGCGTTTGTTTTTTATTCTGCTCGTCGATCCAGCCGTTTCGGTAGGATAATTCCATACGATCCATCAGAAGCCCATATAACAGCTTCGCATCAGAAGAAATACCATCAAAATGACCGTCGGTAATTAACAATTTGGGGATACGGAAAAAGCGTATTGTTCACCAGTGTGTCCGTAGTAATAGGGCAAATTTAGCGGTAGCCTCATGTCTTTTATCACTTCCCTGATATATAAAATGGCACTCAACTAAGATACCTTTTGCCTTTCGTATTGATCTCTATGGGCAAACTAACTTGTGCATCGTCACGTTTCGTCCACAGCAGATTTTGATTCTCAATAATCGCTGATAACTAAGGCGTGAGCTTGCTTCTACCTAAAAAACGCCATATCAAGGCTTGTCCAACCTTGCTACGGCGTTTTAGGTGTAATCATAGAGGATGTTAAATTATTTTAGAATTGCTAAAAGCCGCATGGTTGCGGCATTTTCTGGTTGTGCATATATCAATGGCTCTACGGGTCCCGAGGGACCTCGAGGAGAACAGGGCATCCAAGGCGAGAAAGGCGACACCGGCGAAACGCCGGTCATCACCGTCGCGGAGGACACCCCACTGAGCTACAAGCTGCACTTCCAAACCAGCGAGCAGGAGTTGACGACGCCTAATCTATTCGCGCCGTTCACCGAGTACCATGTCGACCTCTCCGCGGCAGACAGCACGCTGAATATTCCGCTCAAGGACCTGATTTTGACCTATCAACGCGCGTCGGCCAGCGCGCTGCGCATCAGCATCGCGCCAAAGAACACCGCCGCGCCCGTTTTGGTCGACCTGCGCAGAACGACCATCTACGACGGCAGCACGATCGAGACACAGACGCTCAACGGCAGCAGCATTTCCGCAAGCATTGCGATCGACGGCACCGTGTACACAAACTCGCAGGAGACGCACAACATGCGCATCCGCCAGCAGGATCCCGTCACGAAGCTCTGGTCGATGTGTGAGATCAATTCGTTCCTTTCCGCGGGCGATGCACGCTGCTCCATCCGCATCCAGTGGAGCGAGTACGACGTGGTCTACGCCGCGCCGACGGTGTAACCACACCGATACCATATAAAGATACCGTCCGCGTTCCGGAAAGATATCCGGAATGCGGGCGGTGTTCACTATTTGATCTGAATCGTTTCTCCGTCATACACGCCTTGCAGGCATTCGCCGTTTCCGATGTGGTAGGCATAAAAGTCCTTCTTCGGACGCGCATAGGCCTCCATGATCGCCATGATGACGCCGCCGTGGACAACAAATCCCACGCGCGAGCCGTCGGGAACGGTTTGGATCGTCTCCGCAAACGCCTCGCAGCAGCGCGTTTTGAAGTCCGCCACGCTCTCCCCGTCTGGGATGGGCGTCAGGCACATCGCATCGACCCACGCCTGATAGGCGGGGTCGCCCGAGAGCTCGTCTGCGGACTTCCCCTCAAAGCGGCCAAAATCCGTCTCGGCAAGGCCGTCCACGACGGTATAGTGCATCTTCGGAAAAAGAATGTCCGCCGTCTGCCGCGTGCGCAGCATGGGGCTGACAAAAAGCCAATCGACTGAAAGTCCCCGCTTTTGCAGCGCTTTGACCTGTGCGATGCCCGCCTCGCACAGCGGCTCGTCTGTGCGGCCGATGTAGCGGCGGCGGAGATTTCCCTCCGTCGCGCCGTGGCGGATGAAAAGAAGCTCGATCACAGCAGTCCTCCGATCCAGACGCCGATCAGGCCGCAGAGCTCGCAGAGCTGCAAAAAGAAGCCCGAGGTATCCCCCGTCACGCCGCCAAACTGCGCCAGCGCAAATCTGCGATACTTGAGCGCGGAAAGCACCGCAAACGCCGCCGCCATTCCGCCAGCCGTGGGAGACATCCAGACCATCCCCGCCGCGGCGGCGAGGCCGACGAGCGTGAGCGCGACTGTCGCCGTGCGGCGCTGGACGCCGCTTGTGAAGGCGCAGAGCATGCCGGACTTTCGCGCATTCGGCAGATTCACCGCGCACAGGCCCGACAGCGCGCGGGAGAGCACAAACAGCGGGCAGAGCAGCAAGATATACCCCGCGGCGAACACCTCGTAGGCAAAGCCCGCGTAGGCGAGCAGGTACACGCCGCCGTAGATCACCGCGAACGCGCCGCAGTTGGCGTCTTTCATGATCGCGAGCTTTTTCTCGCGCGTCTGGTGCGACGAGAGCGCGTCCACCGTGTCGAGATAGCCGTCCATATGGATGCCGCCCGTCACTAAAATAGGCAGACACGCCGCGATTGCCGCAAACAGCACACCACTCATGCTTGTTACCTGCGCAACTACAGTCCACAGCCAGAGCGCCGCGCCGCAGAGAACGCCTACCGCGGGGAAAAAGCAGATCGCGTAGCGCATATTTTTTTCGTTCCACTCAAACTGTGGAACGGGCACCGCGCTGTACGTCGACAGCGCGATCAAAAGCGATTCAAATAATCTCATCGAGGTCTCCCTTTTCGGCAAACGGCGCGCCGTCTTTCATTGCGACCGCCGCCGCGGCGCGGTCGTACAGTCTTTGATTCAGGCCGTTCAGCGCGCGGATGTAAGCCGCCGTCTCGCCGTCGTAGCCGTCGGCGCGCAGGCCTGTGATCGTCACGGCGACGAGCAGACGACAGCTCGAGCACAGCGCTTCGATGTCCGCGTACACGCTTGCTTCATCCCCGCCGCGCTCGAACATCGCGTTTGCCAGCAGATTCGACACATCCTCAAGCAGCACGACGCCGTCCCTTTCGACCGCCGCCGCGCCGACCTGATATGGGCATTCGAGCGTCGTAAATTGCAGGTCCTTTCGCTGCTCGCGGTGCTTTTCGATGCGCTGCAAATTTTCCTCCGAGCAGGGGCGCATCGTGGCGATGTAATAGCGCTCGCCTGTCGTGCGCGCGACGATGCGCTCGGCATAACGGCTCTTGCCGCTGCCGTTTGCACCGGAGATCATGATCAGCGTTCCCATGCGCGTTCCCTTCTCTCAGGGCGTGAACTGGTCGCCCCGGCGAATTTCGTCCAGATAGTCGTCGTTGATGCCCGCCTCATCAAAGGTCGCCATGTCGTTGATGACAGCGCACGCAGCGTCGAGCACCTGAAAGGCGAGCGGACAGCCGCTCCCCTCGCCCAATCGCATGCCGAGGTCAAACAGCGGGCGCAGGTCCATCGCCTCCATCGCGAGGCGGTAGCCGATCTCAAACGAGGCGTGGCTCGGCACCAGGTAGCCGCGCACATTCAGGCACAGCCTGACGGCGCACAGCGCCGCCGCGGCGGAAATGAGGCCGTCGATGACCGCCGGCCGGCGTGCCGCCGCCGCGCCCAAAAAAGCGCCGCACATCGCCGCGAGGTCAAAGCCGCCGACCTTGGAAAGGACGCCGACAACGTCGTCCCTGTCCGGCCGATTTACCTCAATGGCGGTGCGGATGACCGCTTTCTTTTTGCGAAAGCTCTCCTCCGTGATGCCGCCGCCGCGCCCCGTCACGGCCTCGATGTCCGCTCCCAGCAGCACGGCCAGCACCGCCGAAGAGGTCGTCGTGTTGCCGATGCCCATCTCGCCGACACCGATCACGTCCGCGTCGACTGTCCTCGCGATCTCTGCGCCGGTCAGGATGGCCTGTAAGGTTTGCTCCCGCGTCATCGCGGGGCCGGTGCAGATATTTTGCGTGCCGTAGGCGATCTTGCGGTTCAAAACGGCGCTCTCGTAAATATCGGCATTCACGCCGACATCGCACACGGTCAAGCCGCAGCCAAAGTGCTTTGCCAGCACCGCAGCTCCCGTCTTGCCCCGCATCAGGTTGATGGTCTGCTGCTTCGTCACGGACTGCGGCGCGCTGGAAACGCCCTCGGCCACCACGCCGTTGTCCGCAGCGAAGACAAGCAGCTGTTTTTTATTGAGCGCATTGTGCACCCGCCCTGTGATCCCCGCAAGCTGGATGGAGAGCTCTTCGAGCCGTCCGAGGCTACCGGGGGGCTTGGCAAGCCGCGCCTGATACGCTTCCGCCGCCGTCATCGTGCCGCGATCGAGCGGCGCGACTGCGCGCACGAGCGCGTCCAATTCCTTCTGCATGGCTCTCCTCCTTCAAAATTCGACGCCGCGCCGCGCGGCGATCCCCCGTTCAAACGGGTGCTTGCACTTGCGCATCTCCGTCACATAGTCGGCGGCGTCCAGCAAATGCTGCGACGGGTTTCGCCCCGTCAGCACGACTTCAAGCGCTTTTGGTCTGCCGCGCAGAAAGTCGATCAGCGTTGCCTCTTCGATCAAGCCGTGGTTGCAGGCGGCGACCGCCTCGTCGAGCACGAGCAGATCAACGCCGTCCGCGCTCTTTCGCATCACGTCTCCCAGCAGCGCGGAATAGGCCAGCCGCGCCGCCGCTTTCGTCTGCCCGTCCATCGACTTGAAGAAGCCGAAGTTCTGCTCGCAGCATGCAACCTCGACATTTTGCAGCGCGCGCAGGATGTTCAGTTCCGACGAGCTGCCGTCCTTCAAAAACTGCGCAAACAGCACGCGCTTTCCAGCGCCCGCCGCGCGGACGCTCAGTCCGACCGCCGCGGTCGTCTTGCCCTTGCCGTCGCCGAAGTACAGATGAATAAGCCCCTGCATGCTCACACCTCCTGATTCAAAATGCGGTAGATGAGCGGCATATCGAGCCCCGCGCGCACCGCGTCTGCCAGCAGATCATACTGCCGCTCCTTGTAGGCCTTCGCGTCAAAGGTGCCGAGCGATTCAAAGGAAACGCCCTTTTTCGTGCACAGTGCTTTTAAGATCGTGTCGGCGACCTCTTGTTCATCGAAAATACCGTGGACATAGCTGCCGTAGACATTGCCCACGCTGATGAGCGCGCCGCGCGCTTCTTCGCTGCGGCCCATGTGGATCTCGTAGCCCGCGTAGCGCTTGCCGTTCAGCTCAGAGAGCAGTCCCGCGACGCCGGAGAAGACGCCGTTTGTCTGCGTCTGCACCTTTTCGCCCTGAAATACTGTTTCGAGCGGCAGAAGGCCCATTCCGTCGATCTCCGTCACGCCCGCGGCCTCGACCTGTTCGGGGTCGGAAATGTGCCGTCCGAGCATCTGATAGCCGCCGCAGACGCCGAAAACCAGCGTGCCGCCGCTCGCGGCCTTTTGGATCGACGCCTCCAGCCCGCTCTGGCGGAGCCATTGGAGGTCGGCGATCGTACTCTTCGTACCGGGAATCACGATCATATCCGGCGCGCGCAGGTCCCGCGCCCGCTCCACATAGCGGAGCGAGACACTCTCGTAGCGCTCAAACGGCGAAAAATCCGTAAAGTTCGAAATGCGCGGCAGGCGGATGACCGCAATGTCGATGAGCCGCGGCTCCTTATCCCGCCCGAAGCGTTCGCTCAAGCTATCCTCGTCGTCGATGTCGACATGGAGGTATGGCACAACGCCCGCCACGGGTACGCCGCAGAGCTCCTCAATCGTTTTGAGCCCCGGTTCCAGAATGGCGCGGTCACCGCGGAATTTGTTGACAACAACGCCCTTGATGCGCCTTCTGTCCTCTTCACTTTGCAGCGCGACCGTGCCGTAGAGCTGGGCGAACACGCCGCCGCGGTCGATGTCGCCCACCAGCAGCACAGGCGCATCCACCATGCGGGCAAGACCCATGTTGACGATGTCGTTTTCCTGCAAATTGATTTCCGCGGGGCTGCCCGCGCCCTCGATGACGATGATGTCGTACTCGCGTGCCAAGCTCTCATAGGCCTCCATCACCGCGGGGATAAAGTCGCGCTTTCTGCGATAGTATTCCATCGCGGGCATATTGCCCTGTACGCGTCCGTTCACGATGACCTGACTGCCGACGTCCGTCGTCGGCTTCAGTAAAATCGGATTCATGCGCACATCCGGCTCGATGCCCGCGGCCTCAGCCTGCACCACCTGCGCGCGCCCCATCTCGCCGCCATCTTTCGTGATGAACGAGTTGAGCGCCATATTCTGGCTCTTGAACGGGGCAACGCGATAGCCGTCCTGCTTCAAAACGCGGCAGAGCCCCGCGGCCAGCAGACTCTTGCCCGCGTTGGACATCGTCCCCTGGATCATGATAGTTTTTGCCATGCGCTCACTCCTTTCCCACGCTTCTGATTGCCGCGATAAGCTGTTCGTTTTCCTCGTACCGCCGGACCGCGACGCGATACCAGCCGGATGTCAGGCCCTCGAAATTTGCGCAGTCGCGGATCGCGACGCCGCGCGCTCGCAGCTGTTCCGTCAAGTCCACATCGCCACGGAATAAGATGTAATTCACCTGCGATGGGCACACCCAAAAGCCGAATTTCCTCAGTTTTTCCTCGAGCCACGGGCGCTCCGCGCGGATGATGGTTCGGTTTTTCTCCAGAAACTCCGCATCGCCCAGCGCGGCGACGCCCGCCGCCTGTGCAAGCGTCGAGACATTCCACGGCGGCACCGCCGCCGACATCTTCCGCAGCAATGCCTCGTCCGCGCTCAGGCCATATCCCAGCCGCAGCCCCGCCATGCCAAAGCTCTTCGTAAAGGCCTTGAGGATAAAAAGCTGTGGGAAGTCAGATAGGGACGGCATCAGATCAACGCCGCCGTCCGACAGGCTCAAAAAGCACTCGTCGACAAAAAGCGCGATATTTTTCTCGCGGCAGATGCGCAGAATTTCTTCCAGCAAATCGTCCGCAATGAGCCGTCCCGTCGGGTTGTTCGGGTTGCAGAGGAACAGCGCGTCGATCTTTTCGCGCGCAAGAAACGGCAAAAAGTCCTTCCGCAAGTCAAAATTCTCATTTTGGTCAAGGGCATAGCGCACGATCTCGCAGCCTGTCCGCCGCAAGGCAAGCGAATACTCCGAAAACGTCGGTGCGAGCTCCATCGCGCGCTTGGGCCGCACGGCCCCGCAATAGGCATAGATCAGCTCGGACGCGCCATTGCCGCAGAGGACAAAGTTCTTCGGCACCCCCTCATATTCCGAGATCGTCTGTACGAGTGTCCGGCAGTAGGGGTCTGGGTAGCGGTAGAGCTCGGGCAGCGCGCGTTCGATCGCGTCGGTCACGCTTCTCGGCGTGCCGAGCGGGCTCACATTCGCCGAAAAGTCGAGCGCAATACCGTCGTCGTAGATATCTCCGCCGTGGCGGTTTTCCGTTTGATAAAGCATTCTCTTCCCTCACAGCGAAAAAATCAGCAGCCGGACCGCGCAGCCAAGCAGCAGCGCCAGAAGCGTCGTGCCGTACATCAGCCGGCAGGCGCGCGGGATATCCTCATGCTCGATCTGCCGCAGTGCGTCGCCGATGTACTCCTTTTTGTGCAGCACGCCGTGATACCACGCGTCGCCCGCGAGGCGCACATCCAAAAGGCCCGCGCAGACCGACTCCGTCTGCGCGGAGTTCGGGCTCGCGTGCTTGTAGCGGTCGCGGCGGAATATCTTCCAGCCGTTTTTCACGTTCATGCGCAGAAGTCCGCCCGCCGCGAGCATCAGCAATGCAGAGATGCGCGCAGGCAGATAGTTCGCAATATCATCCGCCTTTGCAGGCACAAGGCCGATATCCTTATACGGCGGCTCGACGTAGCCGAGCATCGAGTCCATCGTATTCACAGCCTTGTAGAAAAAGCCCAGCGGCGCGCCGCCGATGGCAAGGTACAGCAGCGGTGCGACCACGCCGTCTGACGTGTTCTCCGCCACGGTCTCGACCGCGGCGCGCGTCACGCCCGCATCGTCGAGCGCCGCCGTGTCGCGTCCCACGATCATCGAAACGGCGCGGCGCGCGGATTCGATGCTGCCGTGCTCGAGTTCGTGATACACCTTCATACTCTCATCCCGCAGCGACTTTGCCGCCAAGATCTGCCAGCACATGACGCTCTCGACCGCGAGGCGCAGCCACGGACTCACCCTGCCGCACAAACACAGAAGCAGCGCGGGTACCGCCGTCGCAAGAAACGAGACGATCCCCCACAGCACTGCGCCCGCCGCGCGCTCACCGCGCGGCGTTTTGGCGAATATTCTCCGCAGGACGCACTCCAGCGCGCTGATCGTCTTCCCGATCAGCACGACCGGATGCGGCAGGCTGTGCGGATCGCCCAGAACGCAGTCGATGCCAAAGCCGATGAGAAGCGGCAAAATTGGCCCAATCATAGCTTCTCCTCCGACTGCATCGTGAAGATATACACGGGGTTCTGCCCCGCCATCAGGTGGTATGATCCCGCCTTTTTGCCGCGGGCGATCTGGACGGAGACGGCCTCCGCCTCGGTAAAGGCAAAATCCTTCATGCACGCCGTCAGCTCGGCGATGCTCTCAAGCGAGACGGCCGTCGCCACGATGCGGACGTGCGGATTTTTGGCAAGCAGCATCGACAGAATGTCACGCAGGTTGCCCGCGCTGCCGCCAACAAAGACGTGCGTCGGTGCAGGCAGATCGCGGCACGCCTCCGGCGCAGTGCCGGAAACGACCGTCAGGTTCTCCACATGGAACGCCGCTTGATTCTTTTTCAACAGCTCGACCGCGTCGTCTCTGCGCTCAACGGCGTAGACATGACCGTGCTTCGCCTGAAGCGCCATCTCAATGGCGACCGAACCCGTTCCCGCACCGATATCATAGCAGACGGCGCGCTCGGTCAGGCGGAGCTTCGAGAGCGCGACGGCGCGCACCTCGCTCTTGGTCATCGGCACAACGCCGCCCTCGCCCGCGCCGCGCAAAAACGCCTCGTCCGGCAGTCCGTGCGTCACGATGGCATCGGGATGGTCGTTTTCGATCAGCACGGCGCTCAAGGGCGCAAAGGCCTTACTTTGCAGCTCCTCCGCCGTGCCGGTGGTAATGGTCTCATCCTCGTAGCTCAGCTGTTCGCCGACGCTCACCGTCACGGTGCCGAGGCCGTTTTCCGCCAGCGTTCGGCACAGGTCGTTCACGCCATTCTCGCCGCCGACGAGCGCGAAAACGCGCGCGTGCGCGCGCACGTCTGCCGTGATGTCGTGCGCGCGGCCATGCAGGCTGACGACATGAACGTCCTCATAGGACGTTTGCAGCTTTGCACAGAGGTAGGAAAGCGAGCTCAGGCCCGGCAGCACGCTGACCTCGCAGTCAGAAAGCAGCGGCAGCAGCTTCCTCGTGCCGCTGAAAAAGCCCGTGTCGCCCGACATCACGACCGCACTTTGCCGGTATTCGCAGTGCGCGTGAATGAAGTCCGCGATCTCCTGTGGTGCGATGGCGGCATAAGTCTTCTGCCCGCCGCGCGCGGCGGCATCCAGCATGCGTCTCGCGCCGATGAGGCAGTCCGCCTCTTCGATCGCGCGGCGCGCCTCCTGCGTCATCGCATCCCTGCTGCCCGGCCCGATACCGACGATCTTCACACTCTGCGCGAATCGGAACCCAAAGCGGCACTCCAAGCTGTCCAATACCTGTGAAAAGGACTTCCCCTCCCGCTGCTTTGGCCGTCCGATCACGAGCACATTTGCCCCGGCCTTTCGCGCCGCGGCGACCTTGGCGGCAAAGCCGCCCGCCTCGCCGCCGTCCTTCGTCACGAGCCACTTAGCCGACACGGCGCGCAGCATGGCCGTGTCCATCTCCTCGGAAAACGGCCCCTGCATCGCTAAAATGTGCGACGGCTGCACGCCCGCCTCGCGACAGAGCGCGAGCGACGCGTCCAGCGGCAGCACGCGCGCATAGGCTCTATCTGTAAAGTCTTTTACCTTGCTATACGTTTTCAGATCCTTGCTGCCGGTCGTCAGCAGGATATTTCCGTCTGTCTTCGATAGGAACAGCGCTGCTGCTTCCGCATTCAACACGCAAGTAAAGTCAGATACCTTGTCAGACTCCTCGCGCAGAAGGCGCAGATATTCTGTCCCTGTCTCCGCACAGGCGCGCGCAACGCTCTCGGTGATCGATGCCGCGTAGGGGTGCGTCGCGTCGATCACCAAATCAAATTTCGTGTCGGAGAGCATTTGAATGATCCCGTCCACCGGGATACGCCCCGAGCGCACCGTCACGTTGCCCCCTTCGGGCAAGAGCGTTTCACCGTATTCCGTTGCCACGCAGGCTGTGACGGAGACCGGCTGGGTGCTCAAAAGCTCCACGAGTCGGCGCGCCTCCGTCGTGCCTGCGAAAACGCAGATCTTACACATTTTTGTACCCTCGCGGCGTGATGAGCCGCCCCGCAATTTCCTTCGTTGATACGTTGCCGACGATCACCGTGCAGAACATATCGACCTCTGCCTCTCTGAGCTCCCCGAGCGTCAGGGTGCGCCAGCTTTCCCCCGCGCGGCCGATGTTGCGCGCAATGCCGCAGAGGCGACTGTCCGGCAGGTCGCGCAGCAGGATATCGCACGCACGCTTCAAATGTGCGGGCCGCAAACGGCTCGCGGGATTGTAAAGGGCGATGGTCAGGTCGGCCTTTGCCGCGTGCGTCAGGCGCTTTTCGATGGTCTCCCACGGCGTCAGCCGGTCGCTCAGGCTGATGACGGCAAAATCGTGCGTCAGCGGTGCGCCCAAAAGCGCCGCGGCGCTGCACGCCGCGGTCAGGCCGGGGACGACCTCGATCTCAGGCTCTTCGCTCTCGCCGCGCAGCTCGTACACGAGCGCCGCCATGCCGTAAATGCCGCTGTCGCCCGAGCAGACCATGGCCGCGGTCTTGCCCGCGCGCGCAAGTTCGAGCGCAAGCGCGCAGCGCTTTGCCTCCTGCGTCATGGGCGTTTCATAAAACGCCTTGTCCGGATAGCGCTCCTTCACAAGGTCAACATAAACTCCGTAGCCGACGATGGCGTCGCACGATTGCAGCGCGCGGTCGGCGCGGATCGTCATATCCTCATAGCTTCCCGGGCCGATGCCCACCACGATCACTTTACCCAAAGGTAACCTCCCAATGCTCCGCCGCCACGGCGACGGTCACGCCGTCCACCGCAGTCTTTTTCACCAATAATTTCTCCGCGCCGCGCATCGCTGCGCGCTCGCAGACGTTGCCGACGCCCGTCATCTCCTGCACGAAGGGGGAATCCGTAAATTCGCCCGGTACGCTGCGCAATTCCTCTGCCGTGTAAAATACCGTCGGCCAGTTGTGCTTCGCGCAGGCGGCAAGCAGCCCCGCCTCCTGCTGCTTTAAGTCAATGGAATAGACGCCCTTGACCGCGCTTGGATCCAGCTGATGCGCAGAAAGCACCGCCGCAACGGTAGCTTCAATGGTTTTCTGTGCAGTTCCCCTGCGGCAGCCGATGCCGACACGCAATACTCTCGGCGTGAGGCGCAGCGTTTCGGCAAACGGTTCTTTCGTGCAGTATCCGATCACAATTCCCAGCGCACCCTGCGTTTTTTCCACAATTCCGCCGGGCAATGCACCCTTGATCGGAAAATCGCTCACAAGCGGCACGTCGCGCTCTAAAATCTCCGCCGCGACCTTTTTCGCAAGCGGCATGCTCGAGATGGCGCAGCCGTTTTTTGCCGCCCAGGCATCGGCGGCAAATTTACCATTCACGTCCGTTGCCGTCGTGATGACCGCCGATGCGCCGAGCGCCGCGGCAAGGCGGCGCGCCAGATCGTTCGCCCCGCCGATATGACCGGAGAGCAGCGGAATGACAAACTGCATTTTCTCGTCGATGCAGAGCACCGCGGGGTCAGTCTTTTTGCTTGCAAGATATGGCGCGATCTCACGCACGGCGATACCGCACGCGCCGATGAAGATGAGCGCATCCATCGACGAAAAGCGCTCGCGGTAGATGTCCTTCGCAAGCGGCAGGAAGCCCGCTTCTTCCAATCGCGGTACCGCGTAGCAGACGGTTTCCGCCTCCGCCAGCACCGCGCAAACGCGCCGCGCTGCCGCGCAGCCGCCGTGGCTGTAGGCAAAAATTGCGATCTTCATGCCTTCCCCTTGCGGTATTCTGTCGTAAAGTCGGGATGGTAGAGCAGCGAGCGCAGATACTCGCCGCCAAGGCAGCCGCCCACCACGATCAACGCCGTCTTTTTCATGCCGTTTTCCGTCACCGTCTTATGCAGCGTGCCCACCGTGCAGCGGAAGATCTTCTCCTCCGGCCATGTCGCCTTGTAAACGACGGCCGCTGGCGTTGTCTCTCCATAGCCGCCCGCAAGGAGCTCGCCTTGCAGCTTTTCTGTGAGTGAGGTGCTCAAGAACAGCACCATCGTCGCCTGATGCGCGGCCAAGCTGCGGATGGACTCACGCTCGGGTACCGGCGTGCGGCCCGCCGTGCGCGTGATGATGACCGTCTGGCTCACGTTCGGCAGTGTGTATTCCGCCCGCAGCGCCGCCGCCGCGCCGCAGAACGAGCTGACGCCGGGGCAGACATCAAAGTCTGTGCCGCGCTCTGTGAGCGCGTCGAACTGCTCGCGCACCGCGCCGTAAATGCTCGGGTCGCCCGTGTGCAATCGCACGGTGGTCTTTCCCTCGCGCTCCGCCCGCTCGACGAGGGCAATGACCTCCTCAAGCGTCAGCTTCGCGCTGTCGTGAACCTCGCAGTCCGGTTTCGCGAGTGTAAGCAGCTCGGGATTCACGAGCGAGCCCGCGTAAATGACTACGTCCGCCTCGCCAAGGAGCCGCGCGCCGCGCAGCGTGATGAGGTCCGGCGCGCCGCTTCCAGCGCCCACAAAATGTACCACGTTCAGCCCTCCCTGATCGTTTTGAGTAAGTCCTCCGCGTGTTCCGTCTCGCAGAGGAAGCCGTATTCTTTCGAAAATAAGATCGCGCCGCTCTGGAGTTCGCCGCTCTTATAGCCGAGCATCGTGCCGATGCGCTGTCCCAGACGCACGAGGAAGGCATCCTTCAGCCCCTCTTCGTCCAGGATGCGAAGCGCGTCGTCGCAGGTGGCGCAGTGCAGAATTTCCTCCGTGCGTTCTGCGCGCAGGCCCAGCGCCGCGCTGTGCGCGGCAATGATCTCCATGCGGCAGTCGCCGAATTTCGAGTGCGTGTTCCACATGCCGCCCGCAAGCTTGACGAACTTACCAATGTGCCCGATGAACAGCGCGCCGTGAAAACCGAATTCCTTGCAGAATTCCAGGCTGTCGCCGATGAAATTCGACGTCAGCACCGCCGTCTTCGGGTCAAGCCCGATAAAATCGCGGATGTAGTCCGCGCCGTAGTTGCCGGGCGCAAGGAGGATGTAGTCCGCGCCGTTCTCGCGCCGCTGCCGCAGTTCCACGCGGATGGTGTCAAGCAATGCCTGCTCGCTCATCGGCTCGACGATACCGGTCGTGCCCAGAATGGAGATACCGCCCTCGATGCCGAGGCGCGGGTTAAAAGTCTTTTTCGCGAGCGCCTCGCCCTCCGGCGCGGAGATCGTCACGTCAAGGCCGCCGTCGTAGCCGACAAGCGCGCAGACCTCGCGCACGTTCTCTTCGATCATCTGCCGCGGCACGGAGTTGATAGCCGCCGCGCCCACGGGCTGGTCGAGTCCCGGCTTCGTCACGCGGCCGACGCCCTCGCCGCCGTCGATGGTCACGCCGGGCGTGGCCGATTTTCTCACCGCGGCAAAAATGAGCGTACCGCGCGTCACGTCGGGGTCGTCACCGCTGTCCTTTTGAATGGCGCAGCGCGCCTCGTCCGCGAGCATCTGAATGTCCAGCACTTTGAGGTTCAGCTCGATGCCCTTGGGCGTTTGCAGGCGGATGGACTCCTTCCTCCTGCCCGTCAGCAGCATCCACGCCGCAGCCTTCGCCGCGGCCGCCGCACACGATCCGGTCGTATAGCCAAGGCGCAGGCGCTTGCCGTCCTTTACGAGATATTCTTCCATAGTGCTACCGCCTGATTTGATAAAGCAGGGCGTTGCAGATGGCGGCCGCCACATTGCTGCCGCCCTTGCGCCCGCACGCGATGATGTACGGTGCGCGCGCCGCGGCGATGATGAGCTCCTTGCTCATCTCCACATTCACAAAGCCCACCGGCACGCCGATGATGAGCGCGGGGGCGGTTTTTCCCTCTTCCATCAGCTGCTCTAACGACAGCAGCGCCGTCGGTGCGTTGCCGATGGCGAAGATGCAGGGTTTTTCAAGCGCCGCCGCCTTTTCCATTGAGACAAACGCCCGCGTCACGCCGCGCGATCTCGCCTCCTGCGCGACGCCGGGGTCGGACATGAAGCAGTGCACCTCGCCGCCGAGGCTTGCGAGGATCGTCTTGTTGATGCCAGCTTTCGCCATCTGCGTGTCGGTGACGATGTCGCAGCCGCTTTTCAGCGCAGCGATACCCTTTTGCACCGCGTGCTCGGAAAATGTCAGATTGTCGGCATAGTCAAAGTCCGCCGTCGTGTGGATGACGCGCTTGATGACAAGCTCGTTTTCGGGGTCGAGCACGCGGTTTCCCAGCAGCTCCGTGATGATCTCGAAGCTGCGCTGTTCAATTTCCATCGGCTTCATCGGCTCACTCATGGCGGGGTTTCTCCTTTCGGCAGGCTTCAACAAAGCGCACCGCGGCGCTCAGGTTTGCGTAAAAGTGGAAATGCGGATAGCCCGCGTAGAGCGTTTCGCCCGCATACGCGCAGCGCCAGCTTCTTCCGCTCGGCTTTTCCGCGAGGAAGTCCTCGCCCGGATTTTCCGCATCCCAGCGGTGGAACTCGTGCGCGGGGATCTGCTCGCCCGCGTCAAACAGCATCGAATCCCGCTGCGCCGTCAATGTCGCGTAGCCAAAGCGCGTCAGCTTCCCCGTGTCGAAGCAGCTGCCCGATAAAACGCCCGCCATCGCATGTCCCGCGATGGACTGCGTCAGGTACATAAAGCCGCCGCACTCGGCGACGCACGGCATTCCCCTTTCCACCGCCGCGCGGATAGAAGCGCGCATGGCGGCGTTTGCCTCCAACCGCTCCGCGTAGAGCTCGGGATAGCCGCCGCCGAGATATAACCCATGCAGGTCTTCCGGTAAGCGTTCATCCGACAGCGGGCTGAACGGCACAAGCTCCGCCCCTAAGCGGCGCAGGAGTTCCAGGCTGTCTTCATAGTAAAAGCAAAATGCCCTGTCGCGCGCAACGCCGATGCGGACACGCTCCCCCGCTTCCGGAATATCGGGCGGCGCAAATGTGAGCGGCGGCGCGCTCTTCGCGATTTGCAGCAGCGCGTCCAGGTCGATCGTCTCCCGCGCCTTGGCGGCGAGACGCTGCATCTTTTCTTTCAGATCATTCACCTCTGCCGCGGTGATGAGGCCAAGGTGACGACTCTCGAGCGAGCAGTCGGGCATTTGCGGCAGAAAGCCGCAGGCGCGCACGCTGAAGCGTTCTTCGATCGCCCGCGCGAGCGTCGGATAGCTCATCGCGGCGCAGCCGTTCAGGATGACACCGCGGATGCGGTTTTCCGTTGCAAAGTGCAGAAATCCGTCGAGCACGGCTAGCGCCGACAGTCCCGCGCCCTTCGCGTTCAGCACGAGCACGACGGGACTCTCCGTCCGCTGCGCGACCTCAAAGGTGCTCGCGCGCGAGGAATCAAGGCCGATGCCGTCGTAATAGCCCATCACACCCTCGATGACCGTCACGTCCTTCCCTGCGCCGTTTTGCGCGAGAAGGAAGCGCAGCGTGTCATCGTCAAAAAAGAAGGGGTCCAAATTGCTGCTCTTCGCGCCGATGATCTCGCGGTGGAACATGGGGTCGATGTAGTCGGGGCCGCATTTCGCCGCTGCGACGGACACACCGGCATTGACGAGCGCCTGCAAGATCGCGCAGGTCACCGTCGTCTTGCCGCATCCGCTGTTCGTTCCGGCAATGAGCAATCTCGGCGCTGCCTTCTGCATGTTCCGCCCTCCTTTTATCGTATCTATAAAGCAGTTTTCCTTGCATGATTTACGGTACAAATTCTAACGTGCTGAAGCACTCGTCGTACTTCCCGCGCTCCAAATGGTAGAGCTGCGCGATGTAGTCGCTCGTGAAGATCTCCTCCGGCGTGCCGATGCGGTCGATGTGGTCGCCCGCGACGCAGATGACTGTGTCCGAAATGCGCCGCGCCAGATCGAGCTCATGGAGCGAGAGCAGCACGGCGAGGTCATTTTCGCGCACCATAGGCTTGAGGACGGAGAGCAGTTCCAGTTTGTAGCGGATGTCCAAAAAGCTCGTCGGCTCGTCGAGCACGATAAGCTGCGGCTGCTGGCACAGGGCCCTTGCGAGCAGAATGCGCTGCCGCTGGCCGTCGCTGACGGCGGAAAACGGCGCGTCGGCGAACGCGAGCGCGTCCACCTGAGAAAGCGACTGCTCGACGATCTTCTTGTCCTCGTCCCGCAGGACGCCGAGCCTTCCCGT
>ERZ791625.229-NODE-229-length-46889-cov-4.810437_pt1 | contig 46889 bp, 51 predicted proteins | sample MGYA00510267_ERZ791625 | MGnify/ENA primary metagenome ERZ791625 (study PRJEB30046, sample SAMN00715229) | human gut metagenome | study: EMG produced TPA metagenomics assembly of the A metagenome-wide association study of gut microbiota in type 2...
CCGGACGGTCGGCGCAGTGATGAAATCCGCCCGCAACCGGGAACAGCTTATTACGGAATTGAAAGCAAAAGGCATAGATGTACTGTTCCGGCAGAACGATACGGGCAGGATATACGGTGTAACATTCATCGACCACGAAAACCGTACCGTCCTGAACGGTTCTCGGTTGGGTAAGGACTTTTCCGCCAATGTGTTCAACGACCTGTTTACAGGCTCCCGTACTTTGACGGGAAACAGCAAACAGGAAATGCAGGGACACAAGCCGGAATTTAACCCGACCGGACATATTTCAAATACAGGCAAAACCATTGCGGGACTGTTCAGCCTGTTATCCGGTGGGGACGATACGCCACCCGACAACAGCCAAGTTCCACCACCCAAGAAGAAAAAGAAGAAGAAACAAAGACGTATTTAATAACTATAAAAATTTCAATTATGCAGAATGAAGATGATTTAAGAGGTCTTGCAAAGGTCATAGTTTAACACACAAAAATGGCAGTAATTTATAATATACTGATAACTAAAGATATACAATATATATCTATTGATGGAATTTTGAACTTTAGGAATATACCAGTCGTGAAAAGTTGGGGGGAGCGTGGTTACTTTCTACTTTCTCTTAAAATTCAACCCCATACCCCTTTTTAATAAATCTATCTAGCTATTACTACTATTACTAGATTTTATAGCATCATTTAAATAATTCCAGACATAGCGTTGCTTATCTGTCAACATCTCATAAGAAATAAAGGTTTCACATCTTGCAATACTATTACTTATCATAGTAACTGGTATTATACCAAATTCACACCAGTATAAGGGTTGATTGTAATTACTAAGTATATTATCATTTGGATCACTAGGATCTGGAATAGCAAAATATAGATTAAGGTTTAACAATGTTTCTATGACTTCTGTAATTCTATCTTCCTTAGAACATCTAATGTTGCGTTCTGGAGTTAATGAGTGTCTAGTTAAGAATCTTTTTCTGTATCGGTTAAAAAAATGGAATGGAATTACACAAGCCTTAGTAGAATTGATAGATACCCAATTATCACCTACATTTATAATTGCAAGTTGTTTGTTGTTTAACTTGAATAATATAAGTTGACCGTCTATGATTCTACCTGATCCATTTTCGAACGTATCAAATAACTTTTGACCTTCTTGGCTTAGAATAATAGACTGAAAATAATTAATCGTATCTACTAATTTGTCTTCCATACACATCAATACAAAAAAGGCTACCACCGAAGTGGTAGCCCCAATTTTATTCATTACGGTACTTTGCTAAAAGAGCATCCCTAACAGCTGGAGTAGCATTACTCAATACCTTGTCAAATTTAGAAAGATTTAGTTCTAAATCTAAATCATTAGGATTCAACTTTACAACAGCTTCTAAATATTCAATGTATTTTTTATAGGCTTCCAAATACTTTTCTGCCTTATGAATAAGCTGGCTTCCAGATTCTTTAGGAGAAAACCACTTTCCACATATATCAGACTGTTTTTGACGATCTGAATAAACTACCTGAATAAAATTTTGTGCATTAACAGTTTGTTCCATAATAAAAAATATTTTGAAATTAGACAATATTACTGATAAAGTAAGTGTCTTTGTTAATGCGAATGCAAATATAGTATATACCGATTTACCCCCCCCCGTTTTACATATATTAACTATATATTAACATATACTACCATTATTAGTAGTACCCTTATTACTAGTATATTTTACCTATATCACTAATATTAAACCATCTAAAAGGAAAGATACCAAATTAAGTTGGATTTATACAAGTAAGAGAAATAGCCAATTTTGTTTCCTAAATTCGGCAATATATTATAAGTCTATCCTTTTACTTGTATGAAGTCAAAAAAAGCCTGTCCACCATATAAAGGTAAACAGGCTCTAATTATTTATCTTCTATTTTATCTGCTCCAACTTCTGCCTTTATCTTATTAAATTCCAGTCTATAATGTAAATCTATTCCAAATAGGCTACCAGCAAATACTGCTATCTCACCAAATGCAACCAGTACAGACGGGTGAATTATGCCTATAGGCGGAATATATATTGCTGCTATCAGTAGAAAGCATCCAACTATTACCAATATTATAGCAGCAGCCAGTTCTGTTTTAATTCTTGTCTTAGTCATATTATGCTTGTGGGTCAACTTCCATAAACGGTACTCCTGTCCATTGTATCGCGTTATCATAATATACAAGTACATACATACTTGTTTCTCCATTAAGATTCCTAAGAGTACCTGTATAAGTTAATGACTCTGTTTCATCTTGTATAGTCAGGCTATCCGCAATTTTCTTAGTGTCTATCATATTTATACCCTTTAAGTCTTTCGCTATACGAATATGGATATTTGATATTGTACCACCTCTATAGACTTCTCCAACGGCACTAAATTGTAATGTATAAGAAACAGATCTGCGATCAGTTGATAATTCAGGGTGGCATATTACTAAAACCTTTCTACTTCCTGCTGGTACTTTCTTGTCAACAGAAATTGTATGATAAGGTTCTGGAAGTGCATAAAACCTGTCTTTTGCATCTGCTACCCACAAATCATTAGGTGTTCTTGTCGCGTTGGTATAAAATTCATAGGCTTCAACCTGTTTACCACTAAATCTTTGAAATTCCGTTGTCCAGTAGTATGCTTTTCCACTATACCAACAATCATTTGTCCCATCTGTAAAATACACTCCTTTCTTTAATGGTATTTTATTTCCTGAATAATCGAGATAATCGTATAGCATTCCTTGTGATATGTAATCACTTTCTTCTGGTTCTAAATCGGGTAATTTCATTCCTTCTATAATTGCCTCATAACTGCCGTGATTGGATGATGTTATACCTCCAATATGTATTTCGTCTCCATCTTTATAAAAGGCTGATACAGGTAATAATGCGTTATGGTAATAATTACGGAAGTCTCCCAATCTATAAGGACTGAAAGAGCCGCCTCTAGGCTTATCATACTTATACCCTGAATTATTATTTTGCTTAATCAAATTTACAAGTGCCCCAGGGTTATTTGCCTCTAAGATTTCAATACCATACTTATTCCTTTTTAATAATTCATTATTGAGTGTAAGCGTATTGGCACAATGAATAGGTTTCCATTTTGACCACGGGTTTATATTATTGCAAGTGCATAATGTACCTAAGTCTGTTGATGGATAGCCCAATATATTACGGACATCCATTATTGATATATTTGTAGCTCCTAGCTTTGCCATAATTAATTGGTTTTACTCTTATAACATACTATATCTTTTGTCGCTTCTATACTTCCATCTACAGACAAATCACCATCTAAAGAGATACTGCCAGATAATTTATCTTCCAATGGCTTATAGACTTCTTTATAAATAATCCTTTCTACTGTAATATCAGCCTTAAATACTTTGGCTAACCATCTAATTAGCTTCTTCATCCTTTAAATGGTTTTTAGTTTCTAAATTTACTAATCTGGATTCCAATTCATTTATCTTTACTTGTTGCTCCTTAATTAGTTGGTGTAGTTCTTTATTACATTGTATGGCAATAGAGGATAAACTAATATAGTCCATTGAATAAAATCCGTCTGATTCTGTGTAAATAAGTTCAGGAAAAACATTAATTACTTGTTGCGCTGACATTCCAATTCTCCATCTATTTATATCAGAATCATTATATTTATATTGGAATACATCTAAAACACTAATTTTATCCAAACAATTAAATAACTTAGAATGAATTGTTTTTAATCTTATATCAGACTTTTGGGTTAACGTTCCTCTTATTTCTACATTACCATAATTTGAACCAGATATGTACATACAAGCTCCTGCCCACTTTGAATGATAAAAATTTAAGTCTGTTCCTGATTGTATTCTCCAATTATCACCCCAAAATAATACTGGTGGATCTGATTTAATTTTAATACCATTCATAATTGTCCCGCCTCCCCAAGAAGGTCCAGCTGGACCTTGTGGACCTGTTGCGCCTCTGTCCCCCTTTGGACCTTGTGCACCAGTATCCCCTTTATCTCCCTTATCCCCTTTTGTACCTTTTATATTGACAGAAGAAGGAACAACCTCACTTGTTGAATTAGTCCAGCTTAGTACACCAGAAGAAGAAACGGAAGGTTTCCAGTACTTAAATGGAGATTGTGTTCCTGTTCCAGTAGAATATGCAACAATATCTCCAGAAGTACTAATATTATTATCTTTATCTATTTTAGTATTATTAGAAGCACTATTGTAATTTAGATAAAGATTAGCCACATTATTATTTTGGTCTTTCCCATTTATGCTATTTCCTTTGGAATGTTCAATATGAATATCAGTCTTATCACCTGTAATTATTCCCCCTGTAAATAATGGTGTTGAACTTGTAGATAAATTTTGGTTAATTGCATCTAGATAGTTTTTATTGCTATGTGAATGCAAGTCGCTTGTTAAAGCAATATTAGTATTACCTACTTTAGGTGTTTTGCTGAATGTACAGTTTTGCTTTACCCTTAAATCTTCTATAATATCTATATAATTTCCATTATTGGAATTACCTATAGTCTTATTGCCCACAGAAGATGCAGCAGCATTCCACATATCTAAATTAACTCCTGTAATATAACCGGCTCCATTAGCAAGTTGGTTATTATTGGTAGGTATAGTAGGTTTATTCAATAAGTCAGTATAACTTCCAGAAGTGGCTACTGTGGAAAATATAGGCTTATCCTGCACATCACCCCAAGTAACAGAAGTAATACCGCCTCCAGCCTGTGCATTCAGTGTACCATCCTCTGTAATGGTTAAGTTCTCTCCAACTTTAATACAACCTAAAGCCGTTTTACTGGCAATAGGAAATGTTATATCGTGTTTTCCTGTAGCATAAGCCACTACATCTGCCTGTCCTAATATTGCCTTACTGAAAGTCTTTTGTCCTGTAATTGTTTGGTCTGTATCTGTTGTAACTCCATTAAAATCCGTAATGTCGTTCATTACGTGTGTATGTGCAGACGGTATAAATTCAGTTGGCTTTCCTGTTACCTGTTCCCAAGTAGAAGGAAATGTAGTTGGCTTATCTGTAAGATCGTCCCAACTGCTTACACCTCCACCCCCAATTTCACCATCTACAGACAAAGTACCATCTTCATTTATTTTAAGTCCGTTACCTACTTTGATTGTACCTAAAGCATCAGTGGAAGCAATAGGGAATTGAAAGTCTCCTGCTTCTGGATTCGTCTGGTAAGCTATAATCTCTCCAGTAGCTGCTACTGCACCTTCTATAGATTGGCTGGTTTGCCCTCTTAACCTGACAAAGTTGGAAGTATCTATATTAGCACCTCCACTGCTGCCACTTATAGATACATTATTGTTACCGTATCTGGCATATTTGCTTCTAGGTGTGGCAGGTATCCTGTTACTTGTTATATCCATATTAGTTTAGTTCTATAAGGTTACATTCTATACTATTATCTTCATAATTGATTCTTCCACCAGTAAATACAAACTGTTTGCCAGACAAATAACTGTCTGTTACTTTGGAATAAGGCGGAATGTCAGGTTTTATAACTTGTACCAGCTTTATTTTAGGCTGTTTGTATTGGTTAATGATCCTTTGGATCAGTAGCTTTTCTGGCTTCTCGCTGTTATTGCTAATATTATTTGTGAGTACGTCCAATATACTGTTACCATCCATAGCCTTACTATAGGATAATTCGCTTTCATTCTTTGATGTTATCTTAAATTCAATATCATCCAAAGCATTAATGAATCCTTCATTTACAACATTCTCATATTTTGTATCTTGTTTAGTTGAATCGGATTTACTTGCATTTACCCTTTGAGTTGATATTTCAATATTCCGTATAAAAAAGGATTCGATTGGATTTTCAAATACTGGAGTACTATAAGGATTTATAGCAGGATTGTATATTGTCAATTCAATATCACCAGTTGTAATGCTCTTAAATGAAACAATATAGCCATTTAAATCTGGGACATTCAGTTCTGGATCATTGTAATTATAAACCTGTAACCAAGTATTTACATAATTGTTTGGAGTTGCAGTTGTTGATACTTTGAAGATGGTATTGCTATCCGTTACCCAACTGCTGCCATTATAGTAATGATCACCTATCCTTAATTGCATTGGAATAAACAATTTTGGAACAGAAGTAAGTCCTGTTGGCTTAAAGTCCCCTTCAAATCCATCCTTATCGGTAGTCAGATAGATGTCAAAGTTGATACACAGTTTTATATCTGGATCAAATACCAGATAAGACAATTCATTACCCTTGCATTTGATTGCAGGATAATTAAGAATGAAAGGATCGTTTTTGATCTCTTCCCCGTTGTGGTATATGTCTTTATACAAATAATAGGGAGCACTATTGTCCAGTATAATAGCAGATTTCTGTTTTATCTCAATCATTTCCTGCCAGCTATATTTTGATAATGCTTCTGTTTTACCATAACTTGTTTTTCGCATTGCTACTGCTCCAGCAGATTGTTTGTCCGTATTAAACGACTTATCATACGTTGTATAAGAATTATTGGACAGTACATAATTGAATAATTCCAAATTGGAATTATAATACTCCTTCTTATATATGGTATCATCTTTTGTCTTTTCAAATTTAAACAACTCTCCACCTGACAGATTCAATTCCAGTTCTGGATATAATATGTCAGAATCTACTTCATAGTCACTATCAATTACTATAGCCTTATTGTATCCTCCTAATATGGATAATAGGTTACTGTTTCCTTTAGATGGTATATCCCTTAGATTTATAGTAGAAGATAGGGTAGTAGTAGTACTGGTAAGTATATTGGTATAACTGGTTTTACCAGCCTTTATATAGTCCATATCAATAAAATAAATACAACCATCATATTCCGTTACAGTCCAGTTGAGGAACTTGCAAACTTCTTCCAAGCATTCTTTCAAAGTCATAGCCTTGCCATCTTCATCTATGAAATTGGCAGTACTGACAGTTATACCATCTAAAGAAGAAGTATAGACGTTTGGTATGTAGACTGCCCTAAAATCCCCTTTACTTTCTGTAATGCACTTTTTAATAATACCTAGTAAGGAAACAGTAGCTCCTTCTTGCTTAAAGTCTATGTACTCTAAAGTAGATAGGGCTGATATACATTCTATTTCCAATTCAAACAAGCTGTTATCATAATCCTGTGAATATAATTCTGGAGTTATAAAGCCAGTCCAGATAACAGATCCAGCCTTTACCAAATTAACTTTGAACTTCTGGTATTGGGTACTAAACAATTTCTGTAAGTAGTCACTTCCAACTAACTTTAATGTAGCTCCGCTGAATCTGGTTGGAGTATATAAAAAATCTTCATCATTCACATCTACTATAAATGGTGGTGTGCCACCTGTAAGTTCTACAGGTGAACCAGTTCCACCATCTTCTAGTATTTGTACAGTTAAGGCTTCACCATCTACATTAGTAAATGGCATTGTATATATAAGGTTGTACATATTACTTGTATTTACTTGTCTTACTTGTTTGAGAATTAATAACCCCTACTAAATCTCTACCCTCAATCCTTAGTTTAACCTCTCCTCCAGCATTAACAGAAGTTCCACCTTTACCATCTAAAAGGTTAAACAGATTCCTTTGCTGTCTGTTGTTCAGAATCATTTCACCGCTGTTTACTCTGGCTATCATATTATCGCCAATGAAGGAATTACCGCCAATGATACCGCCATCAGCAAATTTTGGTACAGCAGCCATAGCAGACATTATAGCCGTAATAGCAGCAACGGCATTAATCCAACCTACTACAGGCACAGCAGCAGCACTACCAGCAGCTTCAGCAGCAGCCTTAGCCGTTAAAGCAGTAGTTAAACTGGTTATCATTGGTATAGCAGCACTGATACTACTAAGGATATTAGCACCATAAGCCAGCCAACCAGCAGCACCTTCATTTGTCATATTGGTAACAGATCCCATAATAGAAGCTATAGCACCTAAAGAATCCGCATAATCATAATTAGCCTGAATACTGTCTGTAGATATAGGCTTTATATTTATATATCCAGATTTTACATCATCTGCAATATTCCTTCCAACAGGCTTATTAATTTCTCCAGTTGGTAGTAAAGAAGTTCCAGCAGCCCTTAATTGCATCATTTTAAGTTCTGTTTCTGCTTCTTTGATGGCTTTCATAAACCCTACTCTAGTTCCTTCATCAGCAGCATTTTCATACTTCTTTCTAAGGTCTGCAATCTTTTTCTGCATTTCCATAATAGAACCTGCTGGAATGATTTCTTTTTTACTGGCAGTAGTTTTAATACCAGCTATTTCATCCCTTGCACCAGCCCTGTCTTTTTCCCAAGTACCAGCCTTGTCATTAAGATCATTCAGTTTATCAAACAAGCCTTGAAATGAACTAAATGTTTCGTCATTCATTCTATCAGCCAGCCTTAGTAATTCATCGTAGTACGCTCTTTGGTCTTTGGTATATTCCTGATAATATTTCTTAGTGGCGTCCTGATTAATCTTATACCACTCGTCACCGCTGTATTTGAAGGCATTGGGATTCATTACCTGATTCTTTGTATCTCTGACTTCCCTATAGGCATCTAGTTCTTTTCTAAGTCCTGAATACTTGTTCCTTATATCCAGAATCAGTTTTTGTGTATTCTCTGTCGTGATATATTGAGCTTCTCCAATCAGATCAGCCAACATATTATTTAGTTCCCTTTCTGTTATTTGGGATGCTTCCCTAATATCAGCCACACCCATTAGCAATATACGGTCTAACTCCTGCTGTGCCTTCTTCCGTTCCTCCAGTGGTTTGGTATCATCTTCTATAATGGCTTCCAACTGTGTTTTCCTTGCATCCGTTTGTTCAAATTTGATGCTTGTAGTTTCCAGCATCCTTTGTACATTCCTATAGGTATCTGCATATTCTTTTGCATTCTTAATGGCTTTTTCTATACCATCATTGAATACAGTCCAGTCCCCTGAATAGATGGCTGTAAAGAATTGGTCTGTTACAGTAGATCCAGCCTGCATCAAAGAATTATATTTATCCTGTAAAGTGGCATTGCTGTTAAGTCCTTTCTGTAGCAGTTCTGTAGCTCCATAAGCTACGCCCAGTACCCCCGCAAATTTTGTAAAGGCACTGACAGCACCACTGGAAAAGCCTTGTATCTTTTGCTGGAATCCCTGTATTTGTTTTGTTGACTTGCCTAAATTATTATCAAATTGCTGTGTATTAAGCAGCAATCTAGTAATCAAATCAGCCATATTATAATAGTTTTAAGGTTTTACTCGCTTTATCTTTCAACCTCTGTATATCTTCACTAGTAATAGATGTGCCTGTATCCTCTGGCTTATCCCATTTAAAGGAAAGAATATCAGTAGGCTTTAACTTCTTGCTGCTGTTTACTTGTGCCGTGATATAACTAAGGAATCTGGTTTGTTCCCAGCCGTCCTTGTTTTTACCCTCCAGACCATTTAAACAGGAATCCACTTCATACCACTGCATTTTATCCAAAAAGTAATCTGGCTGGATTCCACACTCTACCACAATGATACTATACAGTTCTGAAATGGATATTACTTTTTTTTTGAAGTATCTTCTTCTTTAGATGGTTCCAGTTGCCCTTGCTTTTGAAATTGCGCATTAAGGTAATTCTGAATATCAGCCACCAAAACAGGATTCAAATCACATTCATCTATAAAATCGTCAAACAGCAATGTACATTCTGGATTTCCTGCCAGTATCATAGAATAGTAGAATATATAAAAGTCCATCAGGCTTTCCAGTTTGAATAATTTGCCAGTCAGTTTTTCAAATACGAACATTGCCCTAATGCTGTACTTTACTTTATATGTCTTGTCTTTAATTGTTATTTCCATAATTCTGTTGATATAAAAAAAGCCCTTACACCTCTATAACAGAGATATAAAGGCTTTATATTATGCTGTTTTAGTCAGTGCTCCAACTCCTTCAAAAGAAGCTGTAAATGTTGCATTATCTCCATTCGGTGCGTTAAGTTCCAGACTGGTAATTACTACTTTCCCTTTATATTGTCCAGTGGTTACAGGTGTCCATCCACCTTCAGGAACTTCATCTTTCTTTGCTGCATATTCTTTTTCTAAGCTGAAAACTACACTTAATTCTTTTCTTTCTGTCATAGCAGTAAAAAGATCATCATAAGTAGAACCTTCACCATCTAAAGAGTAAAGATTTTCTGTACTCATAGTCCAACTTAGCTTTCTAGGTGCTTTAGACACCCATTTTCCACCAGTATCTTTAGAACTTGTTTCAACTGTTTCAGCAGAAATTGATAAACTGTGACTAGTTGCAAATGCTATTGATTTAAATGCTGTTCCTTCTCCAGTAGAATCAATGAATAACATCAAATCACTACCGTTAATCGGCTTTCCCATAGTTATTTTGTTATTATTAAATTAAAACTTAATGTCTGTACGTAAGCATCATCTATAAAATCTTCATCAGCAGATTCCAGTTTGATGCTTTCTATATCAGCAAATCTTTTATCTTCCAGAATATCCCTTACCATACTGGCTATATCAACGGATTCAGAATAATCATCAGACACACATATAATGTCAATTATTACTTCATCCTTGAAATGGAAGTCCTTAGTATAGTCTGGAATAATATTACTTCTCTTATATACTATAAATGGATATGTAGTTTCCTTTTCTACTATAATAGGGTAGATCTTACTGCCTACTACCCCAGTAAGAGAATCATTACCATTTAAAAGAGAATAGATTTCTTTACCTACCTTTAAACTGTCCATTTACCCTTAGTATAGATTTGGTTATTATGTCATTCATACTATTACTGATTTCTGATTCTTTGGCTTCTCTGGCTTTTTTAAAGAAATAAGAGGCTTTTATACTACCTGTAGATGGTCTGCCCTTAGTCCGTTTCTTGTAACGTGTCTTAGTTCCCATTTCAAAGAACTTTAATCTAAAGTCTCCCATAATATGTACTTTACCCTCTGTGGCTTCCTTATTGACCTTAGATTTGATTCCAGAAGAAAAGGTTTTTCCGTTCCACCTGTTTCTGGCATTGGGATTCTTTACTACCTTCCTGAAATTTTTTCTGGTTTCTCTAACCAATATGCCTGTAGCTTTTCTAAGTGCAGTCCTATGTGCTTTCTTCTGTCTCTTGCTATCCAGTACAGCAAACATCTGTAGGACTTGCCTTGCATCCACATTATTCATTTATCAGTTCTCCAATAATAGTAATAGATTGTTTTGTCCTATCTTCGTTATTATCCTCTATGGATAGGATTCTGTAAGTTTTGCCCTTCCAAAGAATCCTCATAAATTCATCTATGTTATGATACCTTCTTACAGTAAATGTTACTGTATAGGTATTAATGATTTCATTGTTTTCTGTAACCCTGTTACCTGAATTGAACCTTACATTTGCCCTTGTTGATATGCAATCAATCCAATCTGTTTCTTCCTGTCCGTATTGGTTCTTTGTAATGGTTGCCTTTCTAAAGGTTACAGGATCGGTTAATAGTCCTGCCCTCATTACTTTGTGGAATAGTTTTTATATAAGGAAATTAGGTAATCAAAAGTGTAAGGCACTTTATTTACAGCAGTATAGGCTACAGGTTCTCTGTTAGCGTATAAGTTACCAACTAATAAAAGTATAGCAGCTTTTACAGCAGGCGGTAATTCACCACCTACTGTAATGCTGTCCAATGGAATATTTATATTAATTGAAACAGCATCTTCTGCTATATCTATTAAAGCTAGTATGTATTCATCATCATCTTTAAATGAATTATCAACCAACAGATGTTTCTTTGCTTCACATAAAGTTACATACATAGCTTATTCATAAGTTAAGGTTACGCTTTCAACACTTTCTTTACGAAAGAATCAGCACGTCTGGGTTTGGCATCAAAGTAAGCATTGATAACCAGTCTTACTTTACCGTTAGCTGCCTGTGTATATGGATCTACAGTCAAGTCGATACCTCCCCATTGTCCAATAACCAGATCACTGAAGTTACCGTAAACAATACCTTTTCCAGCTACAGCAGATGTACAAAGGACTGGATAACCGTTTACCTCATTACCTTCCATAATGAAAGAATTTTGATTCTTTGCTGTAGACTTTAATACTGCCTTGGCAGATGGAGATACGATAAACTTAATATCACCTCTTACATTCTTTTCGCCTAATGTAGCTTCCATATTTACAAAGTCGGCATAAGTTACAGCAGCAGTGTCAGCAGTTACACCATTTAACAAACCAGCAGGTTGTGTAGCAGAACCAGCAGCATTACCTAAAATAGTAGCTTCCAGTTTATTTGAAATAGCAGCAACAATATCTCTTTTCAACATTTCTTCTGCACTGTTGGAATCCTGAATAAGGAACTGTTTTGAAACATCAATATAAGCAGTAAGGCGTTTAGGCTCTAAGTTTACTTCACTGAATTTACCTGCGCCATCAGTAGCAGCAGCAACTTCACCAGCCCAACCTACATTAGATCCAGAATAAACTGGAATAGATACATTTCCAATTAAGCCAGTCATATAAGAAGCACCAGCCTGTACTAATACTAAATTGGCTCTTAGAGGTTCTAGGATTCCTAATTTATCCTCTGCAACATTTTCCTGTCCAGCAGTTGCAACAGTAGCCTGAATATTTGCTCTTTCCTCGATAGGCAATACAATTTGTCCAGCATAAGATTGTCCAGCCTTTCTCATTTCATTCTGACCAGCTGTTACTACTTCTAAGGCTCTTTCATCTAATTGTCTGTTATTAGCTACATCATTGATAGCTTTAAGCAATGAAAATTTTTCCATAGTCTTTTTATTGATTTGTGGTTTGTAATTTCTTTTATTCTCTTCTTCTATACCTTTTATCTGGCTGTCAATACTTGCAATCTCTTTCTTTAGATGGTTTAACTCTGTAGCTTCTCCATCATTCAACTTTCTAATTTCCTTTTCAGCATTGGTAATCAATTCCTCTGCCTTCTTTCTTAATTGTTCCTTTTGGTCTATCAAAGTCAAAGTGTCCATTATAGTCCTTCTCTAAGGTTTTGATAATATTCCTTTAATTCCTCTGTGTTCAGTTCCTGCATCTTTCTACAGGCTACGCTGGTATCTGGATAGGCTTCTTTGTACACAGGGGAAACATCAAATAATTCTTTGAATTTGGTGATTCGTCTTAGATATTTACCGTCTGCTCTCTTTTCCCATTTGTCACTATCAATGGTAAAGGCAAAAGAAGAAGTAGTAATATCACCTCTTTTAAGCCCTTCCAGCAATTCATTCCCCAGTGCGGTATCTGGTGCTTCAAATCTGTACTTCAATCCTGTTTCATCTACAAGTAAAGATAGAGAACCAACACCAAATTTACTTCTGGCTAATACCCCTTTATCTTCATTATGATTTAACAGGCATAATATATCTGATTTCTCAATCACACCATCTAAAGAAGAAGGATCTATTATTTCAATGAATCCACCTAGATCTCTGGATTCTTTATCGAATACCAAAGCATATCCTTCTACCGTTCTGGATTCTGGTGTAGCTCTTAATTCATAGTTACAGTTTCGTTGTTCTTTCATAGCTTAGTCAATTTTAGTTCAAACATCTGTCCATTCCTGTGTTGGCATCATTTCATCTATTTCTTTCCTGCTATAAGTTTCTTCTTTGGTATAATAATTACTTAAATCGGCTTCACCACTAGTAATAGCATCTAATTTTTTATCTATTTCTGCCTTCTTATAGTAATTAGCACCTAGATAACTCATTGTAACCCTACTTTTAAGATCTTCCTTTGTAGCCAAACCTGTAACATCAGGAATTTCAGACTTATTAGCCTTAACAGATTCCAAATTGGCTATATCTTCATTTACTTGTGTAAGGTCTGGAATTGATTCTTTAATACCTGTCAGTTCCTCCTGTAAATCCTTTTGTTGGGTAATATCACCTATAATAGTACCCCAAACAGGTACTACAGTCCCACCAGAACCAACTACTACATTAGCCCTGTCCAATTCCAATTCATATTTATTGTTATTGGTTATTTCTACTTTATACATAAGCATTTAGATTTTAAGTATAAATTAGTCTGTCCTTTTATTACTTCATCATAGAAGCCATCTTTAAAATTACTATTGGTAACTCTGATATGGTACACATAACTTAGTACTCCATCTTCCAGCTTTTCTAAATCCAAAGCATTCAAAGCAATGTAATCAGTATCTTCTTCTGCTATGATTCCAGTATATTTACCAGCAGAATAACTACCTTCTATATATGTATCAGGATCAGTAGTAAAGAACCTTATAGTAAACTCATTAGTAGTACTTATTCTATAGGGTGTACCTTCTGCATCCTTCAATGACAATGCAACCATTATATCACTGCCTTTATATATTTTCTGTATCATTCTTTATAGCATTATTAGAAGGTAAATTATTAACTGCATTATCTAAAGTCATTACATTTACTTGTACAAATGACTTATCCCCATTTTCCAAAGGTTCTAAATCCAATTGCTTTCTTATTTCATTAGGACTGACTACACCAATATTAAACAAGGTCTGGTAATATGTAGCTAAACTGGCTTTATCTGCCCTAAGTAATACAGACGTATCGAATCTTACATCTATGCTGTTCTTTTCAGAAGGTTTGTATAGTTTACGTTCAAACTCCAGTTCTATTTTCTCTAATAAAGGTGATAACGTATCAGTAAGGAAAGCTAATTGAGTTGCTTCTACCGTACTGTAGCTGGATTTACTAAGGTCAAATGCCTTTACTGGTGATACTCCAAAGAACCTACAAATGTCAATTACATTAAATTGTCTGGTTTCTAATAATTGTGCATCACTAGGACTGACTGTAATTGGTTGGAAGTCCATATTTCCCTGTAATACGGCTACACCATTTGGCGTACCAGTCATAGGGCTGAATGTACTTTGCCAACTCTCCTTAATATCCAATTGCTGTTTTGGCGTTAAGCTAGATTGTACTTTGATAATTCCAGCCAGATTTGCACCGCCTTTAAAGAACCCCTCTGCGTGTGCTTCACTGTCTGTAGCCAGTCCCAAAGTATTTCTGGCGTGTTGTAATGTACTGATTCCTGTAATGCCATCATAGCTGAAATTCAGTATATGAATCATATTAACAGGTTCTACCAGTTGTTTAATGCCAGTAACATTATACATTATCTTGTTCTTTAAAGGATCAACTTTTGATATAGTGACCAATTCAGAAGGAATCAGCTTCAAACTTACTGCATCACCTTTGGCATCTCTTTCAATTAAGGCGTAACCATTACCATTTAAAAGGACAGAGGTAATCAATGTTTTCATAAAAGTAAACCTGCTCATCTGGCTGTTTGGCTCTTTATTCAGCAGGTAGTAAGTGGGATGTTCCAGATACTTTCTTTTATATCCGTCCTTGTCAATCTTATATGGCTCTAATGGTAATTGTGCCACTGAATCACCAATTACATCTACACACCTGTAGACAGTGGAAAGAAGCATAGATTTATCAGTCCTGTAGCTGGAATTTGTATTATATACCAGACTATTAAGTCCATAAGGTGTATAGCTTCTTTCTTCTTGTGGCTCTTTCTTTTTAAATAAATCAAAAAATCCCATCAATTAAGGTTTTATATTGTAAATATCGTATTGGTATAATGTGGTGTCAGCAGATAACCGCCTAATGCCTGTATCATAGCAATCACACCATCAATTTTCTTTTTATCCTGTGATTTTACCGGCTTTACATTGCCACAATAGTCAGATTTCAGAACTACATTCCTAAAGCAATTTCTAGTAATGTCGTTATTGTCTATTACTGCTTTTCCTGACAATATAAGCCTTTCCAGTTCTTTGGTAGGTCTGTTGAAATTGCCTAAAGTCTGTGAATATTCTTCTAAGGGCAAACCTTGTTCAGTTGCATTAATTGCCCATTGTGTAGCATTGAACTTATCATAGCTGACAGATATTATATTAACGACTTCTCTGTATTTCAGAATATCAGTAGTTATGTAGTCATAATCCGTAACGTTTCCAGGTGTTACTGTAAGCAGTCCCAACCGCTTCCATAACTTGTAAAGTTCTTTATCAGCCTTTTCTTCCAAAGCTGCTTCTGGCAAATAATAATGTGTTTTGAAGTAATATTTTTCGCCATTAACAACTAAGAAGGATGCAGCCGTTAAATCGCTTGTTGCTCCCAAATCCACACCTATATAGCAGTCCAGACCATTTAAAGAAGAAAGATCCACTACATCACTGCACTTTACTATATAGTCCTCTGGAATCCACACGGTAGCAGAATCACACCAGATATTCAATGTCTTTGTTTTAACTCCAACTTCATCACTAGGGTTATTCTTTGCCTGTTTAACTTGCTCCCTGATATATTTCTTAGTAACAGTGATTCCTAAGTTTGGAGCACATTTACACCAGTTCTTTTCACTGTCCCATTTATCGCCTTCATCCAAACAATAAATGGCTATAAACATACTGTCATCTTCCTTTAGATGGTTTAGTACTTCTATAGCTACTGTTCTTAGTTGATAACAGGGTAAAGACTTGTCAAATCCAGCAGTTGTAATGGTACAAAGATGTGGATTCTCGCGCATCCCCATACTGGATTTAATTACATCTCTAACCTTGCTGTTGGCTGCTGCGTGATATTCATCGAGTAAACCAAAGCTAGCGTTAAAACCATCCAGTTTGCTATCATCAGCAGCCAATACTTTCAATTTGGAACTAGTAAGGCTGAATAAAATATCAGCCCTGTAAGCAGTAAGATACTTTCCTTTTGGATCTAAGCCTTTACTGAACTTGCTGCACATACCGAATGCAATTTTAGCCTGTTCCTTACTGTTTGCAGCCAATAATACTTCTGCGCCATCTTCACCATCAGCAATTAGATAATACAAGCATAGTGCAGCAGCTAAAGCCGTTTTTCCCTGCTTTCTTGATACTTCAATATAACTGCTGGTATATCGTCTAGTACCTGAATCCTTCCAATACCAGCCTACTATGTTGGCTACTATGAACTGCTGCCATCCTTCCAATATAAAAGGCTTTCCAGAATGCTTACCTGTGTAATGTGTCAAAGTAGAAATGAATTGGATAGCCAGATCTACTTTTTCTTCTCTAAACTCCAGATCTTCCCTTTGTAAATCATTCTGGAACCTTTCACAAGCTAATTTTATATACTCACCAACAACAATACTTCCATTTAAAACCTTATCTACATATTCGTAATAAGGTTTCATTATCTAACTTCCTTTGCAGTCTTTACAAATTTCTCCAGTGGTGAATCTTCTTCTTTTTCTTTATCCAGTTTAGGCAATTTGGTTCTGGATTTGGCGGTAAGTCCAAACTCCTGCATAATTTTTACTGCCTGTATTTGTGCATCTTTGGCAATGGTTACAGCAGGATGCTTTACAATGTTACCCTGTCTATTTTCAATTGTTGCTCCCTCTCTTTCTACTTGCTTGGAAGCATTAATAAACATACTGTAATTTCTTGCCAACATATCCAACGCTGCTACATCTACATTTTCCAGTACTCCAGATTCTTCCAGTCTGGCTAATACGGTTTTCATATATTCTTTTGCTTCTTTACATACGTCAGACGGTGCTTTGTAGTCTATCATAATTAAATTCTTATTTTAAGTGTACATATCCATTCGTATCTGTGTCTGCTCATTTATCTTTCAAACTTTCAAATACTAACCAGTCTATTGGCGGTCAATTATTTGATTATTAGCATTTTACTTGTTCTTGCTGTAAAATATCCGTATCTTTGTATATGATTAAAAGCCAATACATTAACATTAAAAATCACAGTTTATATGAAGGAAAGTATGTCAGAAAGAATTACAGTTCGCCTAGATGGTGAAACTGCATTGAACATAGATATTATGAATAAAGCTACTAATACTCCAAAAGCCCAGATAATAAGAATGATACTAAGAGATTTCTTTGCTAAGAATGAAGAACTGTTAGACAAATACTATGAAGAAATTAAAGCCCAGTAAAGAAGTGTTGCTGCAATATCTATATGACTATGGTATCAAAGATACTTGTAAATTACTACATATAACAGAAGAAGAATTTAATTCTATCCTAGAACCATCTAAAAGAGAACATAGCCATCATAAATACAATTACCAGATTTCAGAGATCAAACCTTTAATAGCCAAAGATATTTCAGATAATTACAACCGTTTAAGATCCAAATTTATAGGTAATACAACCAACTTGCAGTTAAGTCAGACAGATGAAGATATATTTCATAATACCTTGCTAAAGGTAATATCAGATGGAATAGAAGATAATGTAGTTAAGCAGATAGAATACCGTCTTAAAATGGTACGGTATCAATTACAGATGGATAATAAACAACTAAAAGGAATACAAACAAATGCCTTATCTAAAGAAGCCAGAGAGAATAAAGCAGACCTCTATTAAGCGTGAAGAACGTAATGAAGTATATACTTCTACCAGATGGAGAAAATTAAGGCTTTCACATTTACAGCAGCATCCGTTATGTGAGCTATGTCTAAAAGAAGATAAAGTAGTTCCTAGTGTAGATGTACATCATATTACTAGTTTTATGTCTACTACTGACCATCTAAAGAGAATATACCTAGCATATAACCCAGATAATCTAATGTCATTATGTAAGGAATGCCATCAAAAGGTACATAATAGTAAAGCCTGCCAGAATTAACTAGCAGGCTTTTTCTACATCTAAACTCCTAAAATGTAGAGGTGTTGAATTAAACTGTTAAAACAGTGGAGTTTAAAATATTCCCTATATCCTTTAGTGCAAACTGTAGTGTAGCCAATTCTTCACTAGTGAACTTAGCTGGCTTATTATGAATAGTATTGCCGTTAATACGTTGTGATAGCCAACTTTGTGATTTATTGAAATACTTTTTTGCTATATAAGACAAAGATACCATCTTAGATATTTCTGATAATTGTACTTTTAAAGTTAATTCTTTTATATCTTTACCTAATTCATCCATCCCTTTATTCCAAAAGTCTGTTATAATCTTTTTATCATCAACAGAAGTAAATTGTTCTTTCAGGATAGATAATATTTCTTCAAACCTTTCTCTTTCTTTGGGATCATCTGTTCCCATTAAAGGCTTCAATTCTGCCAAATATTCATTTAATGTTTTCATATCTATATTATTTTTAAGTTCCCCAATTAAGGGGAACTCTGTTAGTTTTTGATTTTCTTTTTTAACTTGTTTATATCATCTAAGTAAAGATCTATTCTTTTTTCTTTTTCTTCTTCGCTTAGATCAATAAAAGCACCAAGTCTTACAAAGTCAGCTAGTTGTTTCTCTTTTCTAGCAATCTCTTCTTTTAATTCCTTTTCTTCTTCTGTCATTGTTTTAACTGTTTTAATTCAACACTACAAAGATAGATAATGATTTTATTATCCACAAATATTTCTCCAATTATTTTCAAAATATTTTATTCTTTACCCAAGTAAGAGAATGATGCCGATTTAATTTGCGCTGTTATTCTAATGTGCTTTCAAAACTAGACCATTTAAAGAAGAAGATGCCGATTTAATTCGATTATTTTTCTAGAATTATCTTATTCCAGCCGATTTAATTTGGAGTGATAAAATCATTCTTCTTTTAGATGGTTTGACCTTAAAAATACACCTCTGATCAAGCCTTAGATGTAAAATATAAACATCAGATATACATATAGTTACATATTTAGATTCTTTGAAATTTACTTGACAGTCACGAAAAAAAGCAGTATCTTTGTGTATATTAAATAAGTCCAAGAAGTATTGTCATAACTTCTACTAGAAATACACTTTAAGCCATAAAAGTACGTTTGTGTGAGTGAATTTGATAAGAATAAGACCAGATGTGAATCTGGTTTTATTTTATTTCGATTGGAATTTTTTTTTCAGATTCAGTATATAAGACTATGCCTTCAAAATTTTATTCCAATGCACTAATAATATTCCAGATGCTTATAAACACTAGATTTTACCCACTTAGATAGATGGAACTTTTTTTTACGTCAAAATCAATACATAAAATGAAGAATCAAGCAAATACACTAAAAATTAATTCTACAGATGGATATTTACATTTAGAAGATCTTCCACATAATTGTATATTCAATAAAGTTATTACTGGTTGTGGTGGTACTACTATTGCCATTACTAACAGTGAAAACTATGTTATAGCAGTACCTACTAAAGAATTAATAGTAAATAAGATTGGTAAGGCAGAAGCAGGTGAATCAGATAATAAGAACTTGTTCGGTTTATTTGGCGAATTTACCAACAGCCTAAAAAGTAAGCTAAAGAAGTATTTAAAGAAAGATGGAGTTAAGAAGATCATTTGTACTTATGATAAACTGGCTAAATTGGCTGAATATCTGAATCCTGCTGATTTTAGGTTACTGGTGGATGAATATCATTGCTTGTTGAAAGCATATAGTTATAGAGATACTGCAATAGATGGAGTATTAGACAGCTTCAAACAGTATAAATCATTCTGCTTTATGTCAGCAACACCTATACAGGCTGAATTTAGTCCTTCCTGTTTAAATGGTGTGCCTGTTATTGTTGCAGACTGGAGTTATACAGATACTTTAATTGTATCATTAGAAAAAACCAATCATCCATATCAAAAGGCTTCAAATTATATCAAGGCTTATAAAAGGGACGGATATATAGAGATAAACGGTAAAAAGAGTTATGAAGCATTTTTCTTTATTAACTCAGTAACAGATATAAAGGCTATTTTAGATCATTGTGATTTGGCAAATAATGAAGTAAGAATTATATGTGCTGATACCGAATCAAACAGAAGTAAATTAGAAGGTTTTAAAATAAGTAACAGTATCAGTGATAATAAGATGTTCACATTCATTACTTGCAAAGGTTTTGAAGGTGTGGATTACTTTAGTGATACTGCAATGTCATTTGTTGTCAGTTCTACTTCCAACCCACATACTTTAGCTGCTATAGATACTGATATTCCCCAGATAGCAGGAAGGATCAGAACAAAAACAAATCCTTTTAGAAACTTAATTGTACATATATTCAATACTCAACTGGATACTCTTAATTTAAGTTATGAAGAAATGAAAGAGAGGACAGAAAAAGAATTGGAAGCAGCTAAAGAAACAGCAAATATGTTCAATACTGCACCAGATATAGTAAAGGATCATTTAAGAGATAAATTAAAAGACAAAGTAAATGATATGTATATTTCATACGATAAGAAAAATGATGCTTATAAGGTGAATGATATTCTTCCCAAACTGGAGTTATATAACTACCAAGTAAATAAAGTGATATATTCCAGCGGGTTACAAATAGCAAAAGGATATGATTCTAATGGGATATTACATACTTCTGTTAATTGGGAATTGGTAGATAATGAAATAATAAGAAAGAAAGGTATGAAACTTACATTTGAGGAAGCATATAAAGAGTACAGCCAATTAAAAGAGAGTTTAGTTGTTTCACCTAAAATAGAAGAATTAGAGAAACAGTTTCCTTTATTGATACCAGCATATCATAAGTTAGGGGATGAGGCTGTAAAACGCCTGAAATATGTGCAGAAGGCAATTAAAAATGAATTGCTGGTTACTAATGACTATAAGAGTTTAGATAATAAGATATTCAAGATAATCAAAGAAGATATTCATATTGGCGAATTTATTCCTGCAAAGAAGGCAAAGGAATTGCTTAAAAAGACTTATGAATTAGTTGGAAAGAAAGAAACGGCTAAAGCTACGGATTTGGATAAATGGTTTGAAATTGATGCAGCCAGTAAGAGGATAGACGGTAAAAAAGTTGCTGGATATATAATTGTAAGAAGTAAAATCATATTTAAGTAATTATTATTCTCTTTTACTTGTTTCAGACCAAAGAATATTTACAAAAATGAAGCATAGCAACAAATATCAAGATTTCTGATAATTTGTTTTTATGGCTGCCAACAACTTAGTATCTTTGTACTATAGAAAATTGAGATACAGCATATTAATTAGATTCACCAAAACTAAACTTAAAACTTCAATTATATGGAATCAATAACCTTATCAATCAAAACACTACAGCAAATCCTAAATTATTTGGCTACACAGCCTTACAATGAAGTTGTAAACCTGATTAATACAATTCAGGTAGATATTCAAAATCAACCATCTAAAGAAGAAACAGAGGATAAGCCAGAATAATTTGGCAGATTCTCTTTTAGATGGTCTGTATTTTAAAGAATCATTTAAAAGATACTAAGTTATAAATGAAGCCTGTAATGTTAATGGCTATGTGAATGATAATGTAAGCAGATATAGAACTATGGCTATTATCTGTATAAGGTTTTAACTGCCCACGTTGCAGTAGTAAACAGGCTGGTAAATAATTACTGGCTTAATGGATAAATTTCAAGAATCAGAAAATGAAGGTAGAAGAATATTTGAAAGCCTATTAAAGCAGTCAAGAACTGCAAAAAACTGGAATCCAACTAATGATAGATATAATTTTGTGGATGGATTCTTTGAGTTGAAAGATAAAAAGATAGTAGTGGAAATTAAAACCAGAGATAGAAGATATGCTGATTATCCATCCCATCTAATGCAGATAGATAAGTATATGAACCTGACAAAAGCCAAAATAGATAATTCCTGTAGTAATGGAATCTATGTAAATATATTTGGCAGTGATCTAATTTACTTGTATGATCTCAAATATATTAATGCAAGTAACTGTAAACTTACTAGTAGATACGTTAATAGTACTACTGCCATTGATACAGGTAAAAGATGGAAGAAGTTTTATGAAATACCAGTCAGATATGCACAGATATTTAAGAAAGATGGTGATAAGTGGAAACAAATAAACAAGTAAAATGAAGAAACTATTATTTATTATAGCAATAATGGTAGCCGTATTAACTGGCTGCAAAGTAGATAATTCTGTAGATGGTAGAATCAAAAGCGCATTAATTGAGTATTACGAACCTGATAGAATCCCTGTTCTTCCTACAGTTGGTGAATTAGATGTAGTTCACGAAAATTATGAATATCAATCACATAAGATATTAAAAAAATCTCACTATAGCGAAGATGTTACAGAATATACCATAGAACATAAGTATAAAGTGGATATAGAAGGAAACAATACTACTCACACAGTAAACAAAACTGATACTATTAAAGTTACGCTATATAACCATATTTACTACTCCAAAGTAAATGATGGTAAAGTATGGAAGTATTAAAAAAGAAGCCTAGCAGTTGATTCTGTTAGGCTTTTTTGCTATATTTGCATATTGACATTAATAAATAATATATTATGTATTGTAAAAATTGTGGACAAGAAATAAGTGAAGGTTCTATATTTTGCCAATATTGTGGTGCAAATCAGAAAAAAGAATCTGTAGAAGAAAAAACAAATAGTGTGCTTACTATTCTATCTAAAATATCAGAAAAGAATAAAAAATATATTATTTGGTATATTATATGGTTTACCTTAAATTTGATTTGCTTAGTTTGCTCTGAAAGAGCATCATCTTATTCAGCAAGAAAGCATTTTACTCCGTTTGATGGTGATATTATGGAATACTATGATTTTTCTGAATTTGTAGTGTATGTTATAGCTATTCCTTTAATTTTTTTATGCATAAAATATTTGCGAAATCATAAAAATAAAAAGTGAGAAGAAGATGTAAATTAAGAGGCTGTAAATAAAACTGTGTTAGCAAAGTTAATATTTTATTCTTTGCTGACACAGTTTAATTTACATCCTCATTAATTTTGCTAACACAGTTTATTTTACATCCTATTTATCTATATTTCCGTTACTTTTCCAGTTTCCACATCAACAGTAAAAATAACTTGTTTCTTACTTCCGTCATAATTGGTAATATCAATCTGGTATTTCCAGATTGGATTACTTTGTTCTAAGATTGTTGAATTGATGCGGGCATTATCTTCAACACCTTTTAAAGAAGGGATAGAGGTCTTCCAAACATCTTTTCCCGTTTGATAATTATGTCTGATAATATACATATCGCCAAAATCCCTGCAAACATATATTCCATCTGTATATGATAATGGTTGGCAATCAGAATGAATTTTTTCTTTTAATCTACAAATAGTTTCACCTTGATTTGTGATAATAATTATATAATGATCTCTCTCATATAGATGACTATGTGAATCCAAAATAATACTATTATTATACCACAATTTAAAGTAGTTAGGTTGATATGTTTTATCATCTATTGTTGTATCTATATAAACAAGCTTATCTTTATTTAATAAAATCCAATCTTTTATTATCCGATCATTTTTATATTCATAACTACACCTTCCAAGAAACCCAAAAGGCATATATATTAGGCTGAGTATAGAAAATTTATCAAGATATACCTTTTCAAATTCTCCATAACCTTTATCTATCTTTATATTTCTTTTTATATCTTCGACGCTATTCCATTCTATTAATTGTTTTTTTGTTTCTTTGTCAAAAAAACTAATCCAGATTTTGTTATTGCGAAATCCCCATAATACAACAGTATCCCCGTGAGCACATTCAATAGCGTGAGATGATGCTAATTCATCTGGTTCATTAGCATTTACCCCATCTAAACCATTAATATCAATTCCTTCTTTATTCTTAATATTATCATAAAAGCTCATAATACCTTTGCTTGAAGGAATTTCGGTATCATTTTTTTCACAACTTAATAAAAATAAGGGAATAATACAACTAATAAAAAACTTAAAAAACATCTTTAACATTTAAAATGAATTATTTGCCTTTCCTGTCCCCTCTGGAAAGATTAACAAATAAAAAAGCGTGGGAACTATTGAATATTACTATTGTGAGGCTCTGGACTGCCCTATACTGGTAATAAACAATAGCCCACGCCATACGGTTATATAAACTACACTAGGTAGATATATAGCACAGCGTGAGCGATTACTGTCTATTATCCCAGTATATAGAATTGTCCAGATTCCACAATAGGATAATATTTCAAACGCTCTTATTAACTATGTCCCTTCTAAGAGGTTCAACTCCTTGAACTTTAGAAGTTGGTGCAAAGATAGGTAAAGTTTACAAGACAAAAAAAGTCCTGCCAGTTTATTATGCCAACAGGACTTTCTTTATTAATAGTATCTTCTGTTTTCCTCAATATCTAGATAATTTACAAAATCTATAATACTGTATTCCTTAACTTCTCCAGTGAGATCACCTAAGTAAATGGAACCATCTGAATTAATGGTTGCCTTCTCTTTTAAATGGTTGATATATCCTTTACTTGTTTGAATATCAAAGTAAATATCAGAACTAGGATAGAATAAGATATAATAATTGGAACATCTTTTGGAGTAATGCCCAATATAGAGGATTTGACCAGTTGTTAATGTCAATACGATAAAAGAAGTGTGTTTTGTCCCACAGATCACTAAATTATCAATAAATTGATGGAATATGTTGTATTTCTCCAACTCATCTGTAATATCGTCTAAATTAATATCCCTTGCTTCTTTTATATGGTTGATTTTCTTACTTATAGAACGGATTTTCTTATCTGTTAATTCTTTTTCTTTTTTATATCTGGATGCTTCTTTATCAATAGAATCTAGTTCCTTCATTTTATCCTCATATAATTTAGGCATATTGGGGAATCTCTTTTGTGCTTCAATTGCTGCATCATATATTCTACTGGCTTCTTCTGTAAGTTCAGATAATTGACCATCTAAAAGAAGAATCTTCTGTTTGTAAGAATCAATTTCTGCCTGTAATGGCTCTATTTGTTCTTCAACTTTATTATTAGTCATATTCTCTTTAAAATAGACTTTAATAATATCCCAAACAATAGATTCCAATTTATGTGCAGAAGCTCCTTTGGCTTTGCAGTCATTATCCCTGTTATTGCAAGTATATAACTTACTGGCACGTTTATATACATATCTTCTTCCACATACAGGACAAACTATTAGCCCCCTTAGTAATGGATATTCTACAGAATAAGAACTTTTGCTTATGCTTTTTCTACCTTGCATCCTCTCTAATGATAATTGGTATGTTTCTTCTGAAACAATTGCAGGGGAATCTACTTCTACAAATTCCAGAGGCTTTCTATATTTCTTTCCCTCTTTGGCTGGTGCTTTCTTTAGTGCATATCTAGCTTTTCCCATATAAACAGGATTGATAAGCATATCCCTAATGGTTGCAAAATACCATTTGTTACCTTTCTTGTTTTTTATGCCTTCTACATTTAGTGCTGTAGCTATTCTAATAAGTGAATATCCATCTATTGACAGTTGGAATATACGTCTTACTACTGTTGCTTCTTTTTCATTGATAGATAATAATTTGGTTTCTTTATCGTAATCATAACCATAAGGTGCAATTTGTGTATAACTATGACCTTCTTTTAATACCTTATGTCTTTTACCAGATAGTGTCCTAGCCTTTAAAGTTGCAGCTTCTTGTTCTGCAATAGTAGCAGTAACAGCTAGTACTACTCTAGCCATTTCATTAATAGTACCATCTGCATTAATAGTACGTAAACTATTACTAAGTGCATAAATACATATTCCTTTATTAGTAAAATCTTCAATTTGTTGCTGTAGATATACAGAACGTCTACTAAGTCTGCTTATTTCCCATACCAGAATAATATCAATATCCTGCTTAGTTAGCTTTCTTAATTTCTCAAACTCTGGTCTGTCATTATTAAAGCCTGATTCTTTTTCTTCAAATACATAGACTACTTCTATACCGTTTCTTTTGGCATAGTCTTTCAGTTCATCAGTTTGCTTACTGTAATCTTGTTGATCTGTAGATACTCTACTATAAATTGCTGCTTTCATATTCTTACTTTTATTTGTTTGATGCAAAGGTAAGAATAATTACTACCATCTTTATGTGTTTTTGCATGGACTTTATGCAGGCAATCAGTATTTTATTTGTAGTGATAAACATTTATTGGTTTTGTTACCAGTCGTTCCGTCAGTGGGGTATCAATATCGGGGTAGTCGATAAAATCCTGCTGAACTTCCAACGTACAGCCGGGCTGTTCTCCAATATCCTGTACACCAAACTCTTTTCGGTGGTATTCCTTTCGCTTTCCTGTTTGGGTACAAAAGGAGTGAAAGAGGAAAAAATCACATGGAACAAAATTTATCTGTTCCTGACTATCGGTTTTATCCTGTTTTTCCTGAACTGGTGGTTGCTGGCTCTGCCCTTGCCACTGGCGGCAAACACGGCATTGTATATCTTTACCATGACAGCCGGGTATCTTTCATTGTTGGCTGCCGGAGTATGGATTTCCCGCCTGTTGAAAAATAACCTGATGGACGATGTGTTTAACACCGAGAATGAAAGTTTCGCACAGGAAACACGACTGATTGAAAACGAATATTCTATCAACCTGCCAACCCGTTTCTACTATAAAAAGAAGTGGAACGATGGCTGGATAAACGTTGTAAACCCGTTCAGGGCAAGCATGGTTTTAGGCACACCCGGTTCGGGAAAATCGTATGCGATAGTCAATAATTACATCAAACAACAAATCGAAAAAGGCTTTGCTGTTTATATTTATGACTACAAATTTCCTGACCTTTCGGAGATAGCTTACAATCACTTAATCAGTCATTTAGATGGATATAAAGTGAAACCTAAATTCTACATGATTAACTTTGACGACCCACGTAAAAGCCACCGATGCAACCCGATAAATCCGGCGTTTATGACGGACATATCAGACGCATACGAAGCCAGTTACACAATCATGTTAAACCTTAACCGCAGTTGGATAACCAAACAGGGAGATTTTTTTGTGGAAAGCCCGATTATCCTGCTGGCTTCTATCATATGGTTTTTGAAAATCTATCAAGGCGGCAAGTATTGTACATTCCCGCACGCCATTGAATTTCTGAACAAGAAATATGCCGATACGTTCACCATTTTAACCAGTTATCCCGAACTGGAAAACTACCTTTCACCGTTCATGGACGCATGGGAATCCAATGCGCAAGACCAGCTTCAAGGGCAGCTTGCAAGTGCTAAAATTCCGCTTTCACGTATGATAAGCCCGGCTTTATATTGGGTAATGACAGGAGACGATTTTTCACTGGATATAAACAATCCGAAAGAACCTAAAATTTTGGTAGTAGGCAACAATCCCGACCGCCAAAATATCTATTCCTGTGCTTTGGGATTGTATAATTCCCGTATCGTGAAGCTGATAAACAAGAAGCACCAACTGAAAAGTTCTATAATCATTGATGAATTACCGACCATCTACTTTAGGGGACTGGATAACCTGATAGCAACAGCACGAAGCAACAAGGTAGCAGTCTGTTTGGGCTTTCAGGATTTCAGCCAGTTACGCCGGGATTACGGGGACAAGGAAAGCAAAGTAATCGAAAATACGGTTGGTAATATTTTTAGTGGTCAGGTGGTTTCTGAAACGGCAAAAACATTAAGCGACCGTTTCGGAAAGGTCTTGCAGAAACGCCAAAGCATGACTATCAACCGGAATGATAAATCAACCTCTATCAGTACGCAAATGGATAGTTTGATACCGCCCAGTAAAATATCCAATTTAACACAGGGTATGTTTGTGGGTGCGGTCAGTGACAACTTTGATGAACGGATAGAGCAGAAAATATTCCATGCGGAAATTGTGGTGGATAACGAGCAAGTGAAAAGGGAAACCGCAGGTTACAAGAAGCTGCCCCAAATTATAGATTTCAGGGACAAGGACGGGAACGACCGGATGCAGGAAGAAATACATGCGAACTACAACCGGGTCAAGCAGGAAGTCCAGCAGATTGTCACGGATGAAATGGAACGGATTAAGAACGACCCGGATTTGCAACACTTAATAAAAGAAGAGTAGAATAATCATTCTGCTAGTTTCTTTTCTGTTCGAAGGTCATAGAAATAGAACAAATATCACTATCTTTGCACATTAAGTAATGATTACTGTCTACTGATTTACGACTTTTGATAGTTTTAGAAGTTTGTTCTATTTTAGAATAAAAAAGTTGAGTATCTCTGTAGTAATTTGAATACATATTTACCACGAATTAATATGATGAAGTTTAACAATTGCATTACAAGTTCAGAGAACTTGGTTACATCCCATGCTCAAACAAGGGCTGGATTTATAGAAGCGGCACTTGAGAAAAATAGAAAATCAAAGCCATATATAGAAGAAGCAAAGACTTTAAAACAGCTTGCTTCTAAAGCATCAAAAGCTACTGATTTACTATCTATCTCTGCCATAAGGAGTGGACTACTAACAGCTTCTGGACTATCTGATAAATCGTTGAAATATTTTACAGAAAGTGATAAGACAGAAGCTATAAAAAAATTGATAGAAGAATTTCTTGAGCCGTCAGGAAAAGATTTTATTGATGAATTAGTTTATCGTTTTTTGCTTATAAAAGGAGATTCTTTAGGTGGCTCAATGAGAAATTTTGTTGGAGAAGTTGCAGAAATGAAATTTGTGCGCAAATTACTTTCTGTTTTATCCATGTATGGTGCAACATATCGAGTTCTCTCAAAGAGAAATAAAAAGAAAAATCTGTGGCAAGATATGTCTTACGAACAAGACTATGAATTAGCTGATTCAATTGCTGCAATTACATGGAAACTGGATGGAAAAAATAGAGTGATTTTTTTTAATGCAAAGATCCCATTAGTTGGTAATAATGTAGACGTATGTGTGTTTAGTGGAAATGAAACAGACTATAATGGTGGAGCTATTGTTTCTGATAATGAAAAAGCGATTATGTTTGGTGAACTCAAAGGTGGCATCGACCCGGCAGGAGCTGACGAACATTGGAAAACTGGTAATACTGCATTAGGACGTATTAGAAGTGCTTTCAAAGCAGAGTCGCATACTGTATATACATCTTTTATGGGAGCTGCAATTGAAAAGAAAATGGCAGTTGAAATATGGGAACAACTTGTTGCTGGAACATTATCTAATGCTGCAAACATGACAGAAGATGAGCAATTAACGAACTATTGTGAATGGATTGTAAAGTTATAGAAACAATGACATTAGATAATTTATTTAATAATATAGATATATGTTCAAATGATTGGAGAATAGATATTTTCTCAGCGGAAGATGCATATCCCTCAATTGAAAGGCTTAAATTAGAAGAAAAATATTGGAATATAACATGTATAACTGACAAATTTAATAGACAAAGTGTTAGTTATCAATTAAGTAAAAAAGATAGTTTACATAGGTGGCTCAAATATAAAGAAGGATTTTCGGCTGAACTTGTTGAATTACTTATTGGGGAATTTAATATACCTAAAAAGGGAATAATATTAGATCCTTTTTTAGGTTCGGGAACAACAGCTCTTGTTTCATGTATAAATGGAATTAACAGTATAGGATATGATATTCTTCCGATGTCCGAGATAGCTATTAAAGCTAAATTATCTTTATACTTATATAATATCGAAGAACTAAATAGACTTTTACATGAAGTACAAAATATAAATGTCCCAGTTGACTATAAGGAATGTACGCCATATATCAGTATTACTAAAGATGGATACCCACTCGAAACCTCATACGAGATTTCATACTATACTCAATATTTTAGCAATTCAAATTATTCATCTGAAGCGAAGAATCTTATAATACTCTGTATATTAAATTCGCTCGAAAGAATAAGTTACTCTGCTAAAGATGGTCAATATTTACGCTGGGATTGTAGATGCCCTAAAATAATTGAAGCTGAAAAGGCTAGATTGGCGGCTGGCAAAAAACCATTTGTTGTAAAATTAAACAAAGGAAATTTGCCAACATTAAAAGATGCTCTTAAAGAGGAGCTTTCAGTTGTCATTGCGGATATTACTACTCTTCAATCTCAAAATGAAAATTTCACAAATGTGGTATGTAAGTTTGTTTGTGGAAGTGCTTTATTTGAAATGCCTAAAATAGAATCTGATACCATAGATGGGGTTATAACATCTCCCCCTTATTGTAACCGATACGATTATACTCGAACATATGCAATGGAGCTGGCATATTTAGGTGTTAATGAGGGTGGTATCAAAAATCTAAGGCAAGAGTTATTATCATGTACAGTTGAAAATAAAACAAAAGTTGATCGATTGCGCGAATTTTATGGAACAATTGGCAGAGAACAAGATTTTGAGTGTATCTTACAAATTATAAGGCAAAATAAATCTTTACAAGAAATTAATTATGCTTTAGAGCAAAGAAATGCCAACGGAGAGATTAATAACAAAGGGGTTCTCAAAATGGTTGATGGGTATTTTACTGAACTCACTTTTATTTTTGCAGAATTATATAGAATCTGTAAAGTTGGTTCATATGTGGCTTTCGTAAATGACAACGTTAGATATGCAGGGGAGGTCATTCCTGTGGATTTTTTAACTACAGAATTGGCTGAACAAGTGGGATTTAAGCCTGTGAAAATATATACACTAAAGCAGAAAAAAGGGAATAGTAGTCAGCAAATGAAGAAATATGGACGAGTAGCTTTGCGCAAAAGTATTACAATTTGGCAAAAAATAGAATAAAATAGACTACTCTATTTATACTGTCTCAAAAAATAAGCAGTTATATACTTACCAATATTAGATAAGTATATAACTGCTTATTTTCTATAAAAAAGGGGTATAGTTAGCTGTTATTATAATCATGTTATAGACAAATGAAGCCAAACGAGGACTAATGAAGCCACCCGTTCCCAAATCCTTAAATATACTCTATTTCATCCTTACTTTTACTTCCGAAATTTTTATTTACTCACTAAAATTCAAAACATTATGGATGTAAACACAGCCAACCAATCCACCACTGATGAACAGATGATGGATATTCTTCTTGTACTGGATAAGGAGAAAAAGACAATCAGCGCAGTAAAAGGCGTGGATGAAAACGGGGAACTCCAAACCGTACCGCCGGAGAACAACAGCGAACTTCTGAAATTCGACCGTCACGGTGATTTCTTTTCCAACTTCTTTTCCAACATGATGAACCAGTTGAAGAACCCGACCCGTTTTAACTTCTTCAAAATCCCTAAGATTGAACTTCCCAAAATCGAGCCGATAATCAGGGATAACTTCAATCATCCGACACCTGAAAACGAAGCGGGCATAGAGCGTTACCGGGTAACACCTGAAACCGTGAAGCAGGAAGCGAAGAAAGAACAGCAGGAAACCCAAACCCAGCAACCACAGCAGCCAGCCAAAAAAGCGGGAGCAACGGAGCAAGCACCGCAGCAACCCGACAAAAGCAAGTATGTGATTGACCCGGATAAAGTGGATTGGGAAGCCTTGAAGAATTTTGGTCTATCCAAAGAACAGCTTGAAAAGGCAAAGGCTTTAGAACCCATGTTAAGGGGGTACAAGTCGCCCGGAGCGTTCACCATTGCCGGAAACTACAATTCAGCCATTATGAAACTGGACGCACGTTTATCTTTCCGGCACGACAAGGACGGGAATGTAGTTTTAGCGATACACGGCATCCGACAAAAGCCGGAACTTGAACGCCCGTTCTTCGGACATGAATTTTCCAAAGAGGATAAAGCCAATCTTCTTGAAACGGGCAATATGGGACGCATAGTAAACCTGAAAAACTATATCACGGGAGAAATGATACCCTCTTTCGTCAGCGTGGATAAGGTAACAAACGAACTGGTTTCCATGCGTGCAAGCAGCGTACAAATACCCGATGAAATAAAGGGTGTCAAACTGAACAAGGAACAGCAGCAAGCCTTACGGGAAGGAAAAGGGATATTCCTTGAAAATATGATTTCTAACCGTAAAAATCCCTTTTCCGCAACCGTTCAGGTCAATGCCGACAAGAAAAGTCTGGAATTTATCTATCCCAATGCCAAACAGTCACAGGAGCAACGGCAGAAACAGGAACAGCAGAACAGCCTTGTCACCAGTGACGGTGTAACCATTCCCAAGAGTATTTCAGGTATAGAGCTATCCCGCCAGCAACAGCAGGATTTAGTCAATGACAAGACCATCTTTGTTGCCGGGCTGAAAGACAAGCGGGGGGTCGAATATGATGCTTATATTCAGGTGAACCATGATAAGAAAAAGTTAGGCTTTTACAGTGACAATCCCAGCTTTGACCGTTCCGCCGTGAAAGAGATTACCCCCGCCAGCAAGAACCGCACACAGGTAGCGGTCAATTCGGAGGGCAAGACCAACGAAGCCACCAAGAAAGTGAAAGAACCCTTGAAAAAGGGTCAGGACAAGCCCACTGAAAAACAAAAGACCAAGCAGGATAAAAAGGAGAAGCAGGAGCAGACGGACAAACCCAAACAGAGCAGGGGACGCAAAAGATGATAGCGGTGCTAATCCTTATCCCGGTTATCGGTTTCGCCCTGTTCATTTTCGCCTGTTACAAAACAGACTGGGAAGCCATAGACGAGCAGAACCGACAATATTATATAGATGGCTATCACATCTATTATGACCGGAAAATCCTAAGACAAAAAGAAGTGGAACAATTAAAATCAAAATTAGAATGATTGCAGTAATCGGAGAAAAACCAAGTGTGGCAAGGGATATTGCCCGTATTTTAGGAGCGAATGAAAAACAGGATGGCTATCTTTCAGGTAACGGGTATCTCGTTACCTGGGCGTTCGGCCATCTTGTAGGTTTGGCAATGCCGGAAGCCTACGGCATACAGAGTTTCCGCCGTGAAAGTCTGCCTATCATCCCGGATAGTTTTCAACTTACACCCCGACAAGTGAAAGCGGAAAAAGGGTACAAGGCAGACCCCGGCGCATTGAAACAACTAAAGGTAATCAAAGAAGTATTCGACCAGTCGGATAAGATAATTGTCGCCACCGATGCAGGGCGTGAGGGCGAACTTATATTTAGATATATTTACAACTACATCGGATGCAACAAGCCTTTTGTCCGTTTATGGATAAGCAGCCTTACTGACAAGTCAATCCGTGAGGGACTGCAAAACCTGAAAGCCGGTAGCCTGTATGATAACCTATTCCTTTCGGCACAGGCACGCAGCGAAGCGGATTATTTAATTGGCATAAATGGTACACAGGCTTTAAGTGTGGCAGCCGGACAAGGCATTTTTTCTTTGGGACGGGTACAGTCGCCCACGTTGGCAATGATATGTACCCGCTTTTTAGAGAACAAGAACTTTGTCCCGCAAAAGTATTGGCAACTGAAATTACAGACAACTAAGGACAATGTAGCTTTTACGGCACTATCCACAGAAAAGTACGATACGCAGCAACCCGCTATCGACACGCTGCAAAGTATAAAGGAAACGGAAACGGTACAGGTGAAAACCGTAGAAAGTAAGGAAGTGAATCAAGAACCGCCCTTGCTCTATGATTTGACTTCACTTCAAAAGGAAGCGAATACGAAACTGAATTTTTCCGCAGACAAAACCCTATCCATCGCACAAAAGTTATACGAGGGTAAACTAATCAGCTACCCCCGAACCGGAAGCCGTTATATCTCACAGGACGTGTTCGAGGAAATCCCGGAACGTCTTGTCAATTTGGAACAGTACACCCGTTTTGGCGGGTATGCTGCCGGGATGAAAGGCAAAGCCTTAAATTCCCGTTCCGTAAACGATGGCAAGGTAACAGACCACCACGCCCTGATAGTAACGGAAAACCTGCCCGGTAAACTGGAAGCGGACGAACAGGCAATCTATGAACTGATAGCCGGACGAATGTTGGAAGCCTTTTCTGAAAAATGCGTCAAAGACGTTACCTGTGTAACGCTGGAATGTGCAGGGTCGCCTTTCACAGTCAAAGGCTCTGTAATCAAGTCCGCCGGATGGCGTGCCGTATTCGGCGAGAAAGAGGACGGGGAAGATAACGCCACTTTGCCAGCCATGCAGGACGGAGATAGTTTACCGCTTTCCGATATTGAATTACTGGAGAAACAGACCAAGCCCAAGCCGTTACACACGGAAAGCAGTCTGCTTTCTTCGATGGAAACAGCGGGTAAGGAACTGGAAAACGCCGACCTGAAAGCCAGCATGAAAGATACGGGTATAGGCACGCCCGCAACACGGGCAGCCATTATCGAAACGCTGTTTTCCCGCCAGTATATCGTTCGGGAGAAAAAGAACCTTGTCCCGACCGAAAAGGGACTTGCCGTTTACAACATCATCCGGGACAAGAAGATAGCAGACGTTGAAATGACTGGAATGTGGGAAAATACGCTTGCCAAAATAGAAAGCGGGGAAATGAACCCCGACACGTTCCGCAAAGGTATCGAAGTGTATGCACGGCAAATCACGGCTGAACTTTTGGACGTTCAGCTTTCTTTCGCTTCGGGTAGTGGTTGCATTTGCCCCAAATGCAAGACCGGACGCATCCTTTTCTATCCGAAAGTCGCCAAATGTTCCAATGTGGATTGTTCTGTTACCATCTTCCGCAACAAGAGCGACAAGCAGCTAACGGACAAACAGATTACCGAACTGGTGACTACCGGGAAAACCGGGCTAATCAAAGGGTTCAAGAACAGGGACGGCAAAGTCTTTGACGCTTCACTTGCCTTTGACGGGCAGTTTAATGTTACTTTCGTGTTTCCTGAAAAGAAAGGCAAACCGAAGAAATAAGACGAAAATCGTTATATTTGCCACAGAAAGTTTCATTATAGATAGATTTATAATTGAAATTTTTGTGGTTGAAGCACCCGGAGGGACACCGGGTGCTTTTTTTAATCATTCTCCTTTATACTGGTAGGTCAGGCAAACGACCTGATTGTCTATAACCCGGTGTCCGGTCAGTTCCCACTTCGACCCGAAAGTCTTGCCTATAAACTTGATACCGTCCCCCAGCATGACCGGAACGATATACAGCGTTATTTCATCCAGCAGGGACGCTTCAATCAGCGAGGTTACAAACTTACCGCCGCCAATGACCTGAATATCGGTTTCCGAACTTGATTTAAGTTCATTGATTTCCCGTAAGGGCATATCGGTAAGAAAGGTTACATTCTCCTTTTCGGTCACATTGGTGTCGTAGTGGGACACGACAAAAGTCTTTTTACTTTTGTACGGCCATCCGCCCCAATGTTCAAAAATACAGGTATAGGTATTCGCACCCAGTAGCAGGTAATTCGTAGTTTCGTATTCCTTATTCAGTAAGGTTCTTACATTTTGGGGCATCCAGTCCAGTTCATTATCCGGTGTTGCGATAAACCCGTCAAGAGATACAGCGATGTTCGCTTTTATTTGCTTCATATTATCAGGTATTAAACAGTTTATAATCCTTATTCAAACTGTCCGCCAATATCTAAAAAAGAAGCGTGGCACTCACACTGCTCCGATACGAGGTACTGGCATACCCAAACAAGGAAACAGGCAAGACCACGCTATGATAAAACATAGCATAGACCTTGCGCTGAAAATCCCCCTGTTTTGAAAAGTGCCAGTTTTCGTATCGGGACGTTCGGCGAACGTATATGTTATATATAAAGGCGAAATCACAGGTTACTGTTCAATCGCCGTTATTTTCTTATGTAACTTTTGCAAAGTTAGCCAAATCCCTGAAAACTCCGGCATACAATAAAAGAAATCCTGCCTTATCTCACGACAAAACAGGATTTAAAGCCATTAGAAAAGAAAAAATTAATCGGTTTTCTCACGGATTAACTTGTGTACATCCGTTGCTCGGTAATAACATCTACCATCCAGCATAAGGAAAGGGAGTATTCCCTTTTTACGGTAACGGGTCAGTGTTCGGGGTGCTACTTTCAGGAGCAGGCACAAGTCCTGATTATCCAGCAGTTCTTCACCGTCCAAACAATTACGCCCGTTTATCACCCGGTCTATCTTCTTGTCCTGCATATCGAACCTATCCATGATACGTTCCATCCATGCGGTAAAATCATCTTTATCTATATACATAAGGCTACCTGATTAAATTGAACCAATCATAAAATAACTTTGGTTGGACGGGTCTTTGATGATGATGTCCCGTTCCCGCATGAAGCGGATATAGCTTTTTGCGGTGCGTTCTTTCACGTCCAAAATCTGCTGTATCTGTTCGCACAAATCTATATAGGTTATATGCTCTTGTCTGCCGAACACGTCACGGGCAACCCCGACCAGTTCCTTTTCCTTGCGCTTCTCTTTTTCCTCACGGGTCTTTTCACCCCTGTAAAGGTGCATCCCGGCTGCCTTGTCCCACGAAAAGAGCATCAAGGGAACATCCAACGGGCTACCGTCCCTTACTTTCAGGGCTTTCACTACCGACAAAGCCGGGTCTTCGTCTTTTTCTATCGAGAGGATGGCAGCCGCTTTGCGTTGAAGTTCCGAGCCTAAATGCCCCCGCAGTTTCAACCCGTTGGGTATGAAATGCAGCACGCAGATGATGCAGGTCTTATATATTCCCGCCAGTCGGTAAAGTTCATCTATGATTGCCACGCTTTCCGCTTCGTCATTGGCACATCTTACAAGGTCTGCAATACCATCTATCACTACCAACTGAATACCCCCATATTGGAAATAATACCTGTCCATGCTCTGGACAATGGCGTGCAGACGCTCTTTGCGGGACATACCCGTAAGGCAGAAAGCCTTAAATTCATCCGGTTTGTCAGTCTGTTTCGCCCTTTTTATCAGGTTGGTTACATTCTTGAACAGTTGTACTTCCGATTGTTCCGTATCATAAAGCAGGACGGCTTTATGTTTCGTGTTCTCATTTACATTGATACCCAGCGTATCAATCTGAATACTCGCCGGACGGATTGAACCCGCCACCAGTGCAGCCACATAGTTACTTTTCCCTGTTCCCTCTCCGCCAGTGATGCAGCACAAGTTCCCCTGTGTTCCCAGTGGAACGTCACCCGCCGAAATAATTTCCTGCGCTTTTGCCGGAGGATTATTAAAATCAATCTCACACGATTTAAGCATAGTCATTGTTTCATTATAGATTGTATCTAAGAAGTCGATAAATAGTTTGATGAAATTTTCCCGGCTGTTGCCCGCCCGGAAATAATCGGAAATGTCCTTTTCCGTTTTTGTCCCCTGCAAAGGGAGAAGCAACCGTTTCACCCCGTATTCACAGAGTTGTTTCTCATGCTTTTTTGCGCTTTCCACTCCGGTAGCATCCATATCGTAAAGCAAGATGATATGTTTAAACCGAAATGTAAGTTTATAAATGATGTTCGGCGGAACAGTTACCGTTTCACTGTTGAAGCAAATCGCATGGAAACCATGCGCTGCCAGTGACATGACATCTTTTTCCCCGCCCGTAATAAACAGGGTATCGCCTTTACTGGGTAGCTGTTCCAGCCCGAAACAATAGCTTTCGCCGATATTTCCGCCATATAGAAAGCGGGTCTTGGAAAACGGTCTGTACAGTTTGATGAAACGTTTGTTCTTATACCCGTAAATGGGTTCTTCCTTAGTGGAAGAATAAGAAAACGGATTGCCATCCGCATTTTCACTTTGGAACTGAACCACTGAACAGACTTTATACTGTTCCAGTATTTCAGGGGTAATGCCGTATTGTTGCCAGTATTCCAGTTCGGAAGCGGTGAGTTTCCTCTCTTTGAATGTGTACGGTCTGCCAGTACGTTCTACCGGAACAGGCACAGGCTTTTCCGGTTCTTTGAATGTTTTAGGCACAGGTATGGGATTTCCCTCTGAAAGTCCCAGTGACAAATCCCGGTCTATAATCCGCAATATTTCTATGAAACTGCTTGAATTGTTACAGTCCAGCCCTTTGAGCATACCCACAAAAAAGAAGCAGTCGCCGGAATAATCGTCATTTCCAAAATCTTTCAGCTTATAACTGTTGCTACGGCGGTCAAAATAGATGTTACAGGACGCTTTGCTGTCCTCATACAACGGATTAAGGAAATTACGTCCCACCCGCCACGTGCCGGGAATATAATGTTTAAATACGTTCAGACCGTTATTTGTCCTCTCTAATATTTCGTCTTTCCTTAACATATAGCTTGTGGTTGATTATCAGGTTACGCATACATTCGTCATTGCTCTTTATCAAACGGCTTTCCAGCAACCGTTTGATTTCACCGATTTTATAGAAATTGCGTCCCCTGATGGTAGAGTAGGCGATTTCTCCTTTGGAACGAAGCCGTTGCAGAGTGCGGTCGCTGATTTTCAGGAAAGTACATACTTCGTAACTATCCACCCAAATATCATCCTCATTCTCTTTGCAGTCGTCCTGACGGGAAAATACATAATTGGCAATCACGTTGATTTTTGCCATCAATTCCTTAAAGGCTTTTGTTTCTACTGTTATTACGTCCATAATTATACTATAATTGTTTGGATGCAAAGGTGCTGGCTTTCTGAAACCTAACTTGCCAAGTTCATACCAAGTTGGTTGATTTATTTTTTAGTAAGAAATGTGGGAAAAATAGAGATAAGGACAAGATTTTGACAACAAAATAGGCTTGAAAGTGAGGAAATAAAAAACAACCAAGTTGGTATTAACTTGGTTGTTTTTTACGAAAAGAAAAATATGTAACGAAATGATTACTATTCTCCTTTCATTTTTTTATACGCTGTTGTGTGTACACTAATTCAATATTAGGATAATCTGTTTTAAACTGTTCTGTTAAGACTTCAATTAAAGCCATTGAAACTGCTATATCTCCTTTTGTTGAAGCAAGGTATTTATTTAAGATAAATATTCTTTGCTCTTCATTAATAGATATGATATAGGAACGATAGTTACGTTCTTCATCTTTAATATCCCTAATTTCAAAAGTACTTTCTATTGCTTTTTCGTCAAAACTATTTTTATATATCAATACCTGTCCATTATCAAAGTCTCCACTATTATATATAAATTTATATCCACCATTTGGTTTAATCGGAATAGTTTCCATCGCTTTTTGTTCAATCTGTTCTCTTTGTTCAACTGATAACTTATCTCCAATTACTATTACATCAAGCTTATCAATAATCAAGTTGTATTCACGATAATGCACCTTAACATTAAGTGCGTATGAATTTCCTGAATTATCAACAACTGTGATAATTGAACTTCCTATAGATAATGGTGTGATGTCGATAAATTTATTCTCCATCCTAACATTAACGATTGCTTCGTCCAAATTACTAACAGTGTAATTGCCGTCACCACCCATTATGACTAATTTAATATTGTCAAATGTCGGGAACAATAAGCTAATCTGATTGTTTTCTATGGGATTTGGCTTATCATTGTAAATATCATAATATAACTGAATAGGTTCATAACTATCCTTACTACAGCTTGACATAATTAGAACAATAATCCAAATTAAGTTTGTTAATTTCATAATTTATCTATTTTTTAATTAGTATGTATATTATCCATAGTTTCTATGTGTCGTCTTCATCCATTTTTCTTAACAGTTTAATTATTAAGCTGCTAAGAAATGATGTTCTGTCCTTTTTCTTTTCTCTCATTGAAAGATAAGCCCGATAATAATCTCCTAAATCTATCTTGAATGATGCTTCTATATAAGTCATTATCTCTTTTATATCAGCATTTCCATTATTCAAAACTCCGGCAGCATAGATAGCATAACCCAATTCAATAGCAGCTATTTTAGTTCCAGTCCATTGGAAAGGATTATCCGGTAAGGATGTTCGGCTATTTTCTATGACTTCTTTTCTATCGAGATCCTGCAACCTTTGTTGCAGGTAAATTTCCAGCATATCATAAGCCAGCATTTTTGCTACCCTGTGGTCACAACAGGTTGAGAAAAGAGGGTCTTTGTCAAACATATTACAGTTATGGCATAATTGGTAGTTCTCATGTCCTCTAAGAAAATAGTATCTATCTAAATAAGTTGCTTTAGAGCGATAATATTGGTAGAAGTCAAGATTGGCATTACAAAACTCTGTTATTGCCATTTGTTTCTTTTTGTAATACTCTTTAAGAACTTCTTTACTACCATTTGGCTTTCTTAAATCAAGAGTGTATATGTCATTGAAATATATTAATTTACTTAGAATAAACGGTTTAACATCTTTGAAAAATGATATTTCTTCGTTGGCATCCTGAAAAGTATATTGGTGGGTAAACTCCCTCAATTCTTCAAACAAAGGTCTGATGAAATTAATCATATGCAAAGCCTTGTCAGAAGATATATCATTATCTATACAGGACGTTTCTATCTCTGTATTGATTTTAGATATTATTTCATTAGAAAACTGTTTCATCTACTTAGAACTGAATTTTATAACTAAGGTTAGGCAACATATTACTTACATCAATCTTCTCTATAACTTTTTTCTGTTCATTATATTGATACCCATGTTGTCCGGTATATCCGGTCAGGTTCAGGAATTGAAGTCCAAACTCGTGAGATACACGTTTCTTATTTAGCTTATAACTGACACCTAAATCAACCGTAAAAGCAGGTGAAAACTGCTTACTAAAGGCTTGTGTTTCATCGTAGATAATATCCTTTTCATTTAGTGATGCAGCTTCGTCAATAGGGGTATAGCGGTCACCGCCTTGATAAGACATCCGTAGATTTGTATTGAATATGTGTTGGCGTTGTTTACCCCATATCCATTCCTTACCGCCTAAAGCATTGAACAAATAGCCCCGATTAAGCCGTGTATTGCGCCAAATATTATCACCGCCAAGATATTCTGACTTAAAGACAGAACCAGTCAGCATATAATAATATCCTTTACTTAGATAACGTTCTAATGTAATGTCTATACCATAATTTCTTCCTTTTCCCTCATTTACTAATTGACGGTCTAAGTAATAGGTATCATGGTTGATAATAGAAAATGACGTTCCCGGCTCAACAGGTACGTTAAATAATGCCTGATAGTAAGGTTCTATTTTCAAATGACTGTTTTCTGAAAGACTTAAATCGTAGGATAACACAAAATGGTGTGCTTTGGCAAAGTCCAGTTTTTTATTCACTGCATCTTTTTCTGTTTCCGTTGATTTTACATAGTAATAATCCAGCTTCTCCCGGCGACTATGTAATCCATAAGCTAAGGAAATAGATTGTTTAGGATTGAAATTCCATTTTAAAGCCAATCGGGGTTCTATCGTCCAATTTGAGTTTAAAGTAAATAGCTGTGCATTTACGCCTACATTGGCAGTCAATTTATCCGTTAATTTGAATATGGAGTTACTATATGCTGACAATACCATAGCTTCGCCATTACCTTTCACTATTCTTTGCATTGGTTTATTTTGTCCGAAGTTTGGTGACAAGTTAAAATCCAAATCATATAATAATCCGGTAATTGTAATTCCTGAACGGTTGGTATGTCGGGAGCTATATTTTTTGTTGAAATAAGAATTTAGCACAATGTCTAAATTAGTGCTTTTCATATCTACAACAGGCAAATAGTAGGACGAGTTTTGAGAAAGAAGTTGTTCTACTTTAGGACGATTATCTGAATAAGTTGCAGCCAGTGAGGTTTTGAAATAAGCATCAGCATCCAAATTATATCTGTGTGTTATTCCACCTGCTCCTTTCGCCATTGTCGTTTTAGACTTTTGTCTGTCGGCAAACGTTTCCCATTCGGAGTGATTTTTTACAGCATCATCTTTATTCATATCCAGTAACCCAATCCCCCAAATAGAGAATGTTCCAGCCTTACGTGTCGGGAAATTCAATTTGAAAGTAAGGTCTTGGTAACTTATGCCTGTGTTTTCGGTGAAAGCTCCCATTAATCCGGTTGCTGAATAACGATAGTTGAAAATATAAGAACTTCCGGTTTTCCTATTGATAGGGCCCTCGGAAGCAAAGTCAAGACCTAAAAGTCCAATTTGAACAGCGTGTTCAAACTTATCATTATTACCGTTTCGGATAGACATATCAAATACTCCTGATAGAGCATTACTGTATTCTGCGGGAAAAGCACCATTAAAGAAATCTGAATTACCCATTACCTGACTACTAAGTCCCGAAAACAGACCACCACCGACACCTGCGACATCGGCAAAATGGGTAGGATTAGGAATTTCTATACCTTCCATTTTCCATTGCAAAAATTGCGGCGAGTTACCACGTATGGCAATAGCATTTGTTCCCGGAGTTCTTGCAACACCTGCAAAAGAGGTGACGAGCCGAGCCGGATCATCCAACCCACCAGCAAATCGGTTCGCTTCTTCAACACTAATCATACGTCCCCCAGTTAGAGCCATTGAATTGAGAGGACGTTCTTTATTAACTCTCGCACGTACTACCACTTCATCCAACTTTTGGGAGCTTTCAACCAAAGCTATATCACAGCTCACTTCTTTTGCGGAAGTAAGTAGAATTTCTTTCATTGCGGTAGGTTCATACCCCAAATAAGATACTTGAATATCATATCTGCCAATGGGTATTTGATTGAACCTAAAGCGTCCCAAACTATCACTTGTTGTTCCTATTTGCGGATTGGTATTTGAAAGAATGACAGTGGCGTATGGAATGGAAGAACCCGATGCTGCATCTTTTACAACCCCTTTGATAGTTTGCCTGAAAGTATTGCCTTGTGAAGTATTGGCAGGTATTGGGACGATAATAATATGTAACCCATTGATTTTATAAGTAAATCCGGTGTCTTTTAGTGTTTGTTCAAGCACTTCTTTGAGATTGACCTTTTGGACTTTTATTGTAATCTTTCTGCTGACATCTATTTGTGCTTTGCTATAAGCAACCGTGTATTTGCTTTGTGCTTCAATTTGTTCAAAGACTTGCTTTACAGTAATGTCACGCCCTGAAATTGTAAATTTCTCATTTTGGGCATTTGAATGAATAGAGATAAAAAGGAAAATAATCAGGCTGAATATTTTATAGCCTGAGTAATTTTGCCTAATTTTGAATTTCGATAAAAACATATTTTTTATATCATTAAAAAGTTAAATACTATTTCTCTAAATGGAACAAGTTTGACTTTTATGAACCGGGAAGTGGCTTCAAAACAATTTCCGGTTCTTTTTTTATTTACTACCCCCTTTCTTTATAATGGTTACTTTACTATTTTTTTGCTTATATTCAAAACCACCTACAACATCCTGCAATACGTTGAGGACATCTTCAAGGCTTTCGTTATGAATGAATTTGATGGTATATGGAGTGTTCAGGAACTCTTGCTTATCGTAATCAACAGTAATACCATATCGGCGTTCAATCGTATTCACAATATCATTAAAAGTGGCATCCTGAAATACAAGTGAGCCGTCTTTCCAACTACTATTTTCACCTGTAACTGTGTTTATTAGTACAGAATTATCTATTTTGTTAAATACTATTTCCTGATTAGGTTTAAGAATATACTTACTATCAGTCTTTCCCGATTGAACATTCACCTGTATTTTTCCACTATTAAGGGTGGCAATAGTTCGGTCATTCGTTGGGTAAGCCGATATATTAAACTTAGTGCCAAGAACTCTTACAGACAAATTACTTGTTTTCACAATAAATGGTTTTTCGGCATCACTGGCTACCGAAAAATAGGCTTCACCTTCTAAAGTTACTACACGGGTAGTATCTTTGAATTTAGAGGGATAAGTTATTTTAGTACAAGAATTTAATACAATGGTTGTTCCGTCAGCCAATCTACATTGTTTCTGTTGGTTGCTGGCGGTTACTACCTCTATCATTTGTACATCCTGATTTAGATAGATATAGCTACCCAATATCAAAAGTATAGGTATAATAACAGCAGCACTTCCCAGCAGAACATGGCGTATTCTAAAGTGCTTCTTTGAGTGTTCTATTTGTTTAATCCTATTCTTTACTCTATCCAACGCCTTGTATGTATTATCATTTGGAGCGATTTCCACTTCGTCCCAAATGGCAGACATAGCTTTATTCTTTTCAGTAGTCCATTTGTCATTGATAATCCATTTTTGCACCTTTTCCTCTATTTCAGGAGGATATGAATTTACAAAGAACTGTTTAAGTATTTGATAAATATAATTCTCTTTCATAGCTGTTTTATTATCATTAAAAACCAATAGAGACACGCCCGGAAGACTCCAATTTCCATTTTTGCGATTTATTGTCATACTGATATTCTGCTCCGACACTCATTTCTGCATCTTTCTTCAAATCAACAGATACGGAAGCCCCAACACCTGTATGTGGAAACAGTGAATTGTAAGTAGAGAATGGAAATTCTTCATCCGGAAAAATATACTGCCCCCACATATTTAATCTGATATTATTCGTAAGGGCATATTGTATTCTTGTATTCACCCCCATAATATCCTGACGAAAAAGAGGCGATGCAAAATAGAATTGTCGGCTAAACATCCCCCCGGCATCTATTGACATCCTTTTAGATGGCATCCAACGTATAGCACCATTCAGTGAAATATATTCTCCAAGTCCTATATAAGACTTCTTTTCGCCACTGCCGACAAATGATACCTGTTTGCATATCCGGTTTTGCTGAACTCTGTAGAAATCAGTCAGGGTAGGATTATTTTTCAGGAGCATTGGATAAGTGTAGAAGAAAGGAGATACCCCTTGTGATGAATTGATAGGTGCTATCTCTGGTGATGAAGATAACTCATTTTTGATAATTTCTTTCTTATTAATTTCATCCGGTAGTTCAGCCTTGATTGGCTCTACACTTAATATTTGTTCTCCTGCCTTGACAGAGGAATTACTTTGTATATCTACCTTTTTTTTATCTTCTACAGTTTGAGCGAAAATAGATGAAGCGGATGTACAAACTAAAAATAGTAATATTATAATTCGTTTATTCATGATTGCTTTCCTTTCTTTTAGGGTGCTTATACTATATATACAATCATGTGCCTTATTACTCCCGACCTAAAATTGATATTTTTTCGTCAAAGAAAGAAAATTAAGAAAGCCGAAATAACACGTTTGATTTCTTGCAAAGCCAAACTAAGCTGATTTTCAACGGTTTTCTTTGATATTCCCAGTTCTTCGGCTATCTCATTATTGGAAATACCTTTTTCCCGGCTCATTTGATAGATTTTTTTACGTTGAACAGGCATCTTACATACTGCCATTTCTACCAAAAGACTGATTTCTTTTGCAAATAGTATTTCGTCTGAACTATCAGCTTCTTCTTCGTCTAAACTATTGAAGCTATTTTTATAGTTTTCTTCGACCAATTTATGCTTTAGATAATTTAAAGCAGTATTCCTTGTAGTGGTGTATAGATAGGTACTAAATGCCTTATTTGGGTCTATAGATGTATGGTTCATCCACAGTCTAACGAAAATATCTTGTGCCAGTTCTTCGGCATCACTTTCTGACCTCAAAAGCCCAGTTAAGAGATATTTTACCTTATCGAAATAAGCTAAAAACACTTCTTCAAAAGCCTTATGATTGCCGTTCCGCAATGCTTCGATGGTTGATATTTCCATAGATATTATGAATTAGTAATTATATCGCTGTACAAAAGTATAAAAGACAATGGGTAAAAAGGAACGATTTCAGGAATAAAACGCTGTAACCGCACATACTTTAAGTAATATTCGGTTTAGAATATATTTATTAGTTCAAATTGTTAGGTGCAAGGTGCAAGCATATATTTATATATATAGCTTGCACCTTGCACCTAAGTTGAAATATTAATAATCAAAGACTTGCATAATTCAAAACGAATGTGTACTTTTGAACCCAAGATAGATGGAGACAGACATCCGCCAAAAGCGGACAGAAACATATAAAAAAGTCAGTGTCCAAATCGTACCCCCTCAAAGAGGTAGGATTACATAAAATATTGATATTTAGGATAGTGAACCACATGGGTTAAAGACCCAGGCGGATCACGGAAAACAAAAGAAAAATCAAGCAAATCCCTGATAATCAATCATTATCAGGGATTTTTATTTTCTCCAAATACTGCA
>ERZ791625.278-NODE-278-length-41558-cov-13.344264_pt1 | contig 41558 bp, 39 predicted proteins | sample MGYA00510267_ERZ791625 | MGnify/ENA primary metagenome ERZ791625 (study PRJEB30046, sample SAMN00715229) | human gut metagenome | study: EMG produced TPA metagenomics assembly of the A metagenome-wide association study of gut microbiota in type 2...
TTTATAATTTTAAATAAAAAGAAAAACGGCAAAGTTCAAAATCGAACCTTACCGTCATCCATAGAGATGTCTTATAAAGTAAAAATACTGCGGCAGACAGGTGTTGCGCCTGCTCATCGTAGACATATTGCTATTTTAACATTGTGTAACTGTTACTGATATTCATGCACTGAAAATTTTTGTAGATTACAGCAGTGCAGTTTCTATCAAGCTATTGCTTTTCTCTTTTTCCAGATATATAATTCAGACAAGCCAATTCGATTTATAGGTTTTGTTGGGAGGTTTTCTCATGGCAAAAGATCGTATTGAAAGCAAGTATGTCACTGTAGCCCCCGGTGTGGAGTTACACATCTTGGAAAAAGGCGAAGGTAAACCGTTGATCTTCATTCCTGGCCTGACCTTCTCTGGTGAGATTTTCAAGAACCAACTGGAGTATTTCTCCTCTGAATATCGTGTCATTGCTATCGATCCTCGCGGCCAAGGCTATTCTGCCAAAACCGTGGATGGCAACGACTACCTGACTCACGGCCGCGATGTAGCAGGTCTGATTGATGCATTGGGTCTCAAAGATATTGTCCTGATTGGCTGGAGCACGGGCAACCTTGACACATGGAGCTACGTGCAGCAGTTCGGCAAAGACAAGCTGCGTGGCGTTGTGACTATCGATATGTCTCCGCTCCCGCTCTCCCCTGACCCGAAGTGGTGGACTGAGGGCACGATTGAAGAGCTGTCTCAGGTCGCCACGCAGGTGCTGACCTCTTCTCAGGGATGCCGTGAGTTCTTTAGCGAGTATGCGACCGGCGTTATGATCCAGCATAAGATGGAGCCTGATGAGCTGGAGTATCTGCTGGATATTTCCGGCCGCACACCATACTGGATCTGCCGTCAGCTGTTCTGCGACGCTGTGTTCTCCAACTATCTTGAAATCGCAAAAGATGTCGGTGCAACTCTGCCCAGCCTGATGTTCATTGCAGAACACTGGCAGGACATTGCAAAGCCTTTCGTAGAAACACAGCTTCCCGGCTATAATACCTACGTCATGGGTGGCCACCTGATGTTCTACGAATATCCTAAAAAGTGGAATGGCGTATTGGAAGATTTCCTAAATAAGCTGTAATATTTTTCTCCGTCTGTGGTTCATTATCCACAGGCGGTATTTTTATTTCTCAGACTTCTGAGATTTATCATTTTTCGCTGCCTCAATAAGTCCAAACCTTAGAAACAAACTGTAAATGTATGTCACTCCCCGGATGTCACCCAAATCTTTAGGTCGCTCTACTTTAATCTTCCCGTCTTTTACCTTTTCAAATGCAAGCAGCACCGAACTCCACGCCAGACTTTTACTATGCTCTCTGCGGTCGATCCACAGTTCTCTTGTAAATTCGCCGCTTCTTCCCTTACGCAGTTCGTAAGTAAAAGGTAGCCCGGAGAATGTCCAGAACTTCACACCGCCATATATCACAACAGCATTCCAGAGTTTTTCCTCTGTCCGTTCTTTCCGCAGCAGCTTCACCGCTCTGTATCTTCGCTGCCGCTCTGCACCCACACTGATTTTGTCCTTTTCCTCTGGCGGGAAGTAAACACCTTTTTCATACAGCAGATATGAAGTGACAGATGCTCTGGAAAGTTGGAAAGTAGTAGCCGTAGAGAAGAGTGCAGTTTTATAATCTTGCGTCTCTCTGTATTCATCAAAAGTACTTTTCACCTTCTCCGCTATCTCTGACTTATAAACCTCTGCTGTAATCAGGAGCTTGCGCACCTTGATGGGATTGAGCAACAGTTCATCTCCGATAGCTTTTAAGCTCATGCCCTTTTTATAAAGTTCAACCGCTGCATTCAGCTGTTCTTTCAGATTCTTCTCTTTGCTATACTCTGGCTTTGCTGGTTTCCGTCCGCCACCGGGTCTTCTTGTATTCTTCATGTTTCTTATTTCCGTCACAAACTATATAGTGGTCTCAAAAGATGCCGTGTGAACTTCTGAAGTTCACACGGCATCTAGGACTCAAACGAGTTCCTTCACATATCCTAGAATATCATTATTTTTCTTCTGCACATTCTCATCTTGCTCCAGTTCTGGCACAGTCATCCAATAGTATTGCTTTCCATCACATTCAAACGAATCCTGTAGCATCATATCTGGAAATTTACTAATCTTAGCCAAATAAAATCTGTGCGAATAAACTTTTTCTTCATGTGTGCTTTCAGAAAATTTCTCGTGAATTTGTTGGCCGAGACAGTCAAGAGTAATATCAAACGTCTCTATTTTCAGTTCTTGTGAAATGTGTTGTTTTATAAAACTCTCATTATTGGGATTTTCTTTATAGTTCAAGAAGAATTTGCAATTCCATCTCGTATCATCATATACTAGCAATCGGTTCGGGTATCTATTAAACGTATCTTTAATGATAACAATCGAATGATTGTGTGTGATTTCATTCAGTTTGTTAATATCTGATAGTAAATCGCTATATGAATAATTATTTTTACTGCTGTCGTGAATATCTGCTAGGCTTTTGAATGTAAAGCCCACTCCAAGAACAACAAATACTGTCTTTAGAGCGATTCCAGGCAAACCAAAGAAATCCCTGTATGATGCCAACAGAACAGAGATGAGAAATGAAAATGCAGAGAGGAAACTGTCCCAAGCCACATTTTTTCCGATGAAGTTCTTTTTAGTTTCTAAAAGAAGATTCAATTTTACGTCATCTATCAAAATTTTCATCTCTACTCACCTCCCACTAAATTACCAATATGATGATTTGCAATAATTTAAGTATACCACAAATCAAGAATCCTGTCACCCTTGCAGGAACGTATCTCTAGACATACTTATTCCACCGTAACACTCTTTGCCAGGTTTCTCGGCTTATCTACGTCCAGACCCTTGGCAACAGACACATAGTAGCCCAGCAGCTGGAGCGGAATCACAGCCAGACTGCCAACAAAGTGCTCGTCTACTTTCGGTACATAAACCGTAAAGTTCACCTGATCCTCAGTTTCATATTTTCCGTAAGTGGTCAAACCCATCAAGTATGCGCCACGACTCTTGCATTCCAACATATTGCTGATAGTCTTTTCATACAGTTCACTCTGTGTCAGCACACCAATAACCAATGTTCCCTGCTCGATCAGGCTAATCGTGCCGTGCTTCAACTCACCCCCAGCGTATGCCTCAGAGTGGATGTAGCTGACTTCTTTCAGCTTCAAGCTTCCTTCCAGGCAAACTGCATAGTCAATGCCACGACCCACGAAGAACACATCGTGCGCATTTGCGTACTTTGCCGCGAACCACTGGATTCGCTCTTTATCTTCCAGAATCTTTTGCATCTTTCCCGGAATAGTCAGCATTTCAGAAATATAGTAGCTGTATTGCTCTTCTGTGATTTTTTCTCTGATCTTAGCAAACTGAACTGCCAAGCAGTACGTCGCTGCCAACTGTGCGCTATATGCTTTTGTCGTAGCAACCGAGATTTCCGGGCCAGCAAGGGTGTAGAATACCTTGTCTGCTTCACGGGCAATGCTGTTGCCGACCACGTTGACAACGGCCAGCGTTGTGATGCCCTTTTCTTTTGCGAGGCGAAGCGCAACCAGCGTATCTGCGGTTTCATCAGACTGGCTGACAACGATTACGAGAGCCTTCTGATTGACCGGCATCTTCCGATAGCGGAACTCAGATGCCAATTCCACGCGCACCGGGATATCTGCCATGTCTTTCAGAACATACTGTGCCGCCATGCCAACGTGCCATGCAGAGCCACAGGCTACGATATAAATCTGCTCGAAGTTCTTGATCTCGTCCTCAGTGATCTCCACGCTGGACAGGTCGATAGTACCGTTCTTGATTACGGAATTAAGAGTATCTTGGACAGCTTTGGGCTGTTCGTGGATCTCTTTCATCATAAAATGCTCAAAGCCGCCCTTTTCAGCCGCTTCTGCATCCCACTTAATCTCGGTGGTCTGCTTCTCGATTTCATCACCATCAAGATTATAAAAATGAGCCTCACCCGGAACAAGCCTAGCAAACTCAAGGTTTCCAATATAATACACGTTGCGAGTGTATTTCAAAGGACACGCACCATCGTTTTGGCAATAGCATCGATGGGTCCCAGATTATACTTTCTATAATAGTAGTCTACCAGCTTGATGACCACTTCAGTATCCGTCTGGCTGTAGAAGGTATAGCCATGTTTCAGCAGCTTTTCCTTCAGCTCGGTATAGTTTTCAATGATACCATTATGAACGCCGACTACTTCTGATTCTACTGCCCCAGAACCAGAACGGTTGCAGTTGCCAGACACATGAGGATGTGCATTGGTCTGGCTCGGCTCACCATGTGTTGCCCAACGTGTATGACCAATACCACAGGTTCCTTTCAGAGCATTACCAGCATCTGTTTTCTCGATCAGGTTGGACAGACGGCCTTTTGCCCTGACGACCTGTGCCAAAGCCTCGCCATCACGAACAGCCAGTCCAGCTGAATCATATCCTCTATATTCCAATTTCGACAGACCATCCAACAGGATTGGTGCTGCCTGTCGGTTTCCTGTAAAACCAACGATTCCACACATTATTTATCCCTCCCGGTTTTCTCTTCTTATACTTACCCTCTATTACGGAAAATGACTCCGAATTCATCTCCAAGAGTCATCTTCGACTTCATGCCTTATATCCCTTTTCACAGATCACATGGACTACGTCATCCACATACTTCTGGCAGGTATCATGGTCAGGTGCTTCCACCATAACACGCACAACAGGCTCTGTACCGGATTCACGCACCAGAATACGGCCAGTATCGCCCAGTGCCTCAGCAACTATATTCACAGCTTTCTGTACAGCCGGATCATTCTGTGCTGCTTTCTTGTCCGTCACACGGACATTTTCCAACACCTGCGGATAGATTTTCAGTGGTGTCGCCAACTCACTCATCGGCTTCTTCTTAGCCAGCATAACTTCCATCATCTTCAGGCTCGTCAAGATGCCGTCACCAGTGCTGGCGTACTTGCTGAAAATGATATGGCCGCTCTGCTCGCCACCGATACGGCAGCCATTCTTAGCCATGTACTCGTAGACATACTTATCACCAACAGCGGTCTTGGCGTAGCCAATGCCTTGTTCATCGAATGCCTTGTACAGACCAAAGTTGGACATAACGGTAGTAACAACAGTGTTGGTCAGCAGTTTACCACGCTCTTTCATGTAGCAGCCGTAGATATACAGGATATGGTCGCCGGTGATCACATTGCCCTTCTCGTCCACACACAGGCAACGGTCAGCATCGCCGTCAAAGGCAAAGCCGACGTCCAGCCCGTTCTCTACCACGAACTTCTGCAAGCCCTCAATATGCGTAGAACCTGCATTGTTGTTGATATTCAGACCGTTCGGCTTGTTGTTGATGACGTAGGTGTCTGCGCCCAGAGCATCGAACACAGACTTGGCAATGTTCCAGCTTGCACCGTTGGCGCAATCCAAACCGACCTTCACGCCCTTGAAAGAGTAGATGCCCAGAGAGATCAGGTAGCCCATGTAGCGGTTGCGACCAGCCACATAGTCCACAGTGCAGCCAATGTGTTCCCGATGAGCGAAAGGCAGCTCCGGCCAATCCTTATCAAAGACGTGGAGCTTGCCATCGATGTAGTCCTCTACCAGCAGCAGAGTCTCCTCCGGCATTTTCTCGCCGTAGCAGTCGATCAGCTTGATGCCGTTGTCGTAATATGGATTATGGCTTGCAGAGATCATGATGCCGCAATCAAAGTCATCCACACGGGCGATGTAGGCCACAGACGGAGTGGTGGTAACATGGAGCAGATAGGCATCCGCGCCAGAAGCAGTCAGACCAGCCACCAAACTGTATTCAAACATATAGGAGCTGCGGCGCGTATCCTTACCAATGACGATACGGGCAGGCTCATTATCTCCGTTGCGCTCACGGAGAGCATTATAGTACCAGCCGAGGAAACGACCTACTTTGTAGGCGTGGTCGGCGGTTAAAGTAATTCCGGCTTCTCCACGGAAGCCGTCTGTTCCAAAGTATTTAGACATTTTTATTTTTCCCCTTAATTTCTTTTAAATTAGGTATTCCAAATACTGATCGCATTAATTGAACTCGGTTAAATAGAAGTGTGAAAAGTACTGGTACCCCTACGCCAATCACGACATATATCAGTTTTCCATAGTTAAATTCACTTTGCCAGTGATTAGACGGAATGTGCATAAACATGATTGGAATTGTTGCTCTTCCACACAATGCAACAAAATCCAAAAATCCACCTAGCGCAGCTGTATTGAACAGCCAGTGAACAGTCCTTACTAACACAAAGTCGAAGGCACATGGAATCGGAACGGCACAAATCAATTCTCTATAATATACGGGCTTCATGTCAAAGTAATAAAAAGGACTAACGTCTCGATAATTAACCCAGCAGAAAATGCCCATGAGGACTGCAATTATTCCTGCCACTACGTCAATCCTTACCGCCTCAGCCTCCAACAATTTCTTGATTTTATCCTTATGGAAATACCCGATTCCAACATATACCAAAGCTATCAATGCTACATCAAGATTCCACGGGATGCCGGGAGATTGAAGCAAATGAATCGTATCCACAAGATGGGACTCTATTACCGCTATACCCCCCCCCGCTAAAATCAGCCGTTTTACCGTCTTTTCCGAACAATGATTTATTAGAAAGCCAAGTGCAAACAGGGTGAAGAGAAAACAGGTTATATACCAATACACCCCTGAAATCGCTCTTCCTCCATAAAGCATCCTGAATACTATCTCTGCTGAAATTTCCCTACGAATCAGGACAAAATCTATAACCATATATGTAAGGTACGGTATTAGCAATCCAAAACATTTCGCTTTTAAATAGTCCCTTTCCACTATTTTTCTTTTCTAAATTAAATAACCGGAAAGGATAAAGAATAGTGGCATATGAAACAAAAAGATAATATCGTGCAACTTTCCGGATTCGCTATGTCCAATAACCACAAACAAAATCAAAATCCCTCGCAAACAATCAATCTCTTTGTTTCTCACAGGTTTACATCCCATAATTTCCTCTCTAAATCAAGTGAACTATTATCTTTTCTTTGCCAATGCCGTAATTTCTTTCCTTACATAGCTCATGCTTTCCTTTAAAATATCACGATAAAGAAAAGAGACAACTATTGTCGTAATTATTGCGACTGACAAGAACAAAGGAGTAACATTCATAAAACTTGCCATAATTGCAAGAAAATAAACCACAACTATTGAAACAAAAAAACGTCCCAAAGCAAAATTGATTTTGTAAACCTTGTTTGCCAAAACAGTTCTGGCAATGAAAAAGACTATATATGACAAGCCTGTTGAAATTGCCGCGCCTTTTGCACCAAAACTTTTAATTAAAAAATAATTTCCAATAACATTTGTTACAGCTGAAATCAAAGAAATCCAAACATGATAGGAAGATTTCTTCATGAAATTAATTCCCATTACGGTTGATTCCGATACTGTATACATAATTGGCATAAATGCAAGAAAAGGAAATACATATACAGCGTCTCTGTACTTTTTTCCCAAAAATAACACGACGATATCCTTTGTACATAAAAGTAAAATCGCAATTAAAAGCATCCCATAAGATACAATCTTGTTTATCTTAACAAAGAATTCTTTGTCGTCTGCCTTTTTTGCATAATGTTCAAACGCAACTGGCATCCAAAAAGTTGTAAATACAGTTTGAACCTGAGTCAAAAGATTTACAATATTCTGTGCTCCCGAATACAAACCCACCTGATTGTAATCTGTCATTGCATTCAACATCAACTTATCTGTTGAATGAAAAACCAAAGTAACTGTTGTAGAAAATATAAAGGGGAATCCATATCTAAACAAATCTGTTGTCTTTGTAACAGTATTATTTAAGGTGCTTCTCCAATTACCACGTTCTGAAAATCTACACCCTAAAACCAAAACCACCTCTGCCAATGATACTGCTATGATCAAGCTCCAACATGTGTCACCGCACAATGTAAAGTACAAGATTACTGCAATAAGAAGATAGGAAAGTTTTCGGATGACGTTTAGAATCGAATAAGCTCCTGCTTTCTGATTCATTCTGATCTTCAAAAGCCAAAATCGATCCAGAACTAACCCAAAGAGGTAAAAATCAAACACCAGCACCAAGGCAAGCGATGCCTGACCAATAATGACATTAGAAAGCGTTTGATAAAAAACAACTAACAAGGCAGCAACTATTGCGGTAGCAACCACTGGATATCTCAAGCACTTATTCAATAAAGCCACTTGGCTATCTTTATGCTCATCATTATAGAAGCGCACATAAGATTGATCCAGTCCCAAATAAAGTATAGATGCAAATAGACTGCCAAGCGTTATAAACATCGAATACTTTCCCATTTCCTCGGTGGAAATCAATCTAGTTAGAATTGGTGTTGTAATTAATCCTGCTAACAGTGCAAACATCGATCCTGTTGCATATTTTACAAATGTTTTAATCAGCTTCACGTTTTGTTTTCCTCACATATTTGAAATTTTTGTTTTTCAATAATATCAATATTATAGGCTAAAACGAGAATTAAATAAAAATATTGTGTATTCATTGTTGATTCAGTCAGCGATGCAACCAAATAACAAAAAATTGAGACAGCAAGCAAGCTGGAATATACGTATTTTCTTTTTGAGATCTTCTTTACGGAAGCAATGTACATAATAACAAAACATAATAATGATAAAAAGCCACCAGCCAACACAATTTGCAACACCAAATTGTGAGGTGAATAACTAATTCCACTTTTCATCGTTAAGAATTTTGCAGTAATACCATATCCTATATATGGTTTTTTCTGAATATACCACATTGCCATATCCCAGAGTGATGTTCTACCTGTAAATGTGATATCTTTGTGCAGGACGTCAACAATAATTCCAGAAAACAAGTTCTGTAATCTAAAAACAACAATCGCACAGTATATTACAATATATGCAATCGTCAAATCAATAATATTGAAAAAGTGCTCAATTCTCTTTCCTTGGAACAGAAGTGCAAAAGCCGTTATCAGCACGCACACCACAACTCCTGTGCCAGACCATACATATAGCATGGTTGTTATCATTACTGCTGTCATTAAATACGCTTGTTCTTTTTTTCGTGATCGTAAGAATTCAACAAGTAAAGCAAAAATAAAGAAATGAATAAGCGCATTATCTCTTCCCAGAAAATTCAATCTTGAATCCACCGTCATATACCTTGACCCACATATCATCCGTGGTCGGTGCAAATCTCTTAATCGCATCAATGTCAAAAAAATCCTTCTTAAAAAAGCCTGCAGGAAAAATCGCTCCCGCTCCTGTCAAAATATGAAGATTGTGCGAAGGACCTACTACTCCATTGGAATACCAATCCCACTTTCCGTATTTTTCCAAATTGCCATCATGTTCAATAATCCTGTGCGATCTATGGCATACAATTGTATTTGGATTTTTTTTATGCACGTCATCTAATTCCTCTAACCATGTAGATGGATAAAAGAAATCATCATCTGCAGTAACTATTCTGTAATCGTAGTATTCTTTTGCTGTATAATAGATTTTTTTATATGATTTAATATCCTCACACAATCTAATTTCTAGACCATCATCTATATATTTCTTTACACAATATGGTATTTCATCTATTGATGGATAATCAGTCCTTGCGAGCCATAAAATCAACTTTTTAGGTGACCGGGTTTGTCTGAGCAGACTGTCAATACATAAGGCGGCCTGTTCTATTCTTGGTGGATAGGATGTCAGACTAACAATAACATCTTGAAGTTCCGGTCCTCTATTTATAGCATGCCTTGACAAGACCCGTGGGATTATTGCGTTTGCTACAAATGTGTTGATTTTGTTATTTAATATATATATTTTTTCTGACTTATCATACGCAAATCTATGACTATAAAAATCATCAATTATCATATCACTCACATCCAATCGATTGAAAACTCATTTCTAACCTTCTCATTTATATAAATTTTAGGCATCAGTTTCTGCTCAATGACCCGAAATTTTGACTCGTCTTTATTCATAAGAGAGTGATTATCTCCTGTCTCCCGCACATAAATACTCGCAATAAACGGGAGAGGCCGCAGCGGTCGGCCAAGCTCAGCACAGATTTTAGGGATGTCTCCGTGTTTCTTTCTTATAATGTGAGGATTCGAGTTAACACTTGCGACCATTTTGTCATAATATTTATCAGGTAAATCTTCAACAGAATACTTTACTATCGTTGAACTCCCATTAGGAAATTTATGGCCTTTTTTTATATAATTGTCGCCAACATGCCAATAATAACCGTTATGAGATAAAAAGCCATTTTCATTTGGATGCTTATTTACATATTCCGCAATACGGTTGCTTTGTAGGTCATCTGCATCTACCATCATCGTATAGCCGCCACCATACTCTCGGATTCTCATGCCAATCGTATGAACCTTGTATCCTTTATCAAGCATCATTTCCTCTTTAGTGTGTGGAATCGGTGCTTGTACCTGAATAAATTCCACCCGACCATCAAATTCGTGCTTCAATTTAGGTATATCATGGCAGGCAACGATAATTCTAAAATCAGGGTCTGTCTGATTATATACAGACCATAATGTTCTATTAAAAAATTCAGTCACTTTATCCCAGTTATTAGATGTTTCCTTACTTCTAAGTGGAATACCAAAATAAATCATCTACATTCCTCTCCTTCTTTGATGTAATCGTTATAGTCTACTCATCAAACTATGTAATATTTCACTCAAACCCAATGTCACAGCTACAAAAAACATCAATGCTATAGGCTTCGAGAAGGTTGAAAACAATTCTGGAAAATACCAAATGAACACAGCATGAATCATAAATGCTTCATAAGAAATGTTTCCAAGCCTTTTAACCATTAAATCTTTTGCTATTAGTTTTTTCCCAAATTCAACAAATGAAAAAAAGCAATTTAGGAAAAGTAATGCAATTAAGCTTTTGACCGGATTCCTTATTATGAGCCAATTACTGTTACCGCCAACAAAATAGTAAAGAACAAAGCTCACTATAAATAAAAGCACTGACGCTTCAAAAAAGCGCTGTTTATTATACGTCTTTTTCGCTTTTTCTGCACCATAGAGACCAGCACTAAAACTAAATGCATTCAACCCCCACATATTGACCGATGTGTTTCCAAACAGTACGCTCAAAACTAAAATACTTCCACCGATTATCAACTCTGACCTAATTCTTCTTTTCATGCATATCCAGTACACAAGATAGCAATACCACATTAGACCAATATACCATGTGACAGGATTTATGACGTTGCTGAGACCAACACAGCCAAGAATAATGTCTATAGGATTAAATCGCTTATCTTTTAACACATAACATATAATAGAGATGGCGATGGTAATAATACATAACGGTGGGATTATTCTTTTAATTCTCTTTCCCCAAAAACCTTTCAGACCAACTTTATCATATGATTTTCTTAGGCCATATCCAGATAGAAAAAGAAAAACTGCAACGCCAAAATATCCTAGCGGATTTAATGCATCCCCCCCATCACTCTCGGTAAATGTGACAGCGTTATAAAAATCAATGCGATACCCTTACAGAAGTCCGATTCTTCCTTACTTAACTCAATGTCCATCAGTATCTCCCCAAACTGCAATATTCAGTCACATCAATATTCTCTTTAAGTATTTTAGCTGGCACTCCACCAACGGAGCAATTGCTAGGAACATCATGAATCACAACAGCATTTGCGCCTATAATGACATTGTCCCCAACTGTTATATCTCCCAGAACCTTGGCTCCTGTAGCAACATACACATTATTGCCTATAATGGGATGCCCTTCCTTGTTGGATCTTCCTCCAGTTAACACATTTGTTCCTATAATTACATGGTCACCAATTTTAGTTTTCTTACTTATCACACACCCGATTCCGCCATATAAAAACTTACAATTTTCACCTATTTCTGCCTCATATGGTATCGAGGAATTATGAACAACATATATGATTGCTTTTATAATCTTAGGTAGAAGATGAATATGATGCAGATATAACCACCGCTCTGCCCTATACATTTTGTATGCATTCATAATTTCACCCACCTTTTTTACAATATTCTATTGCATCTTTAAATCCTTGGAACATCCGATCGATGCTTACCTCTTTATCATAGACTTCAAGGCAAGCTTTCGACATTTTCGACAGCCTTTCTTCATCATGAAGAAGATCCACCATATACTTCTTGAAGTCTTCTTCATCTTTTGCGAGATAACCAGTTGTTCCATTCTTCATGTAGTAAATCTCAGGGGCATGTGTTCCCTCTAGCAATACAACCGGAAGTCCCCAGAATAGTGCTTCGTTCATTGCCAAGCCAATATGACCGGGTGTACTAAAGACATCGCCCATTTTATATACTTCATTCACATCAGAGCCATACTTTTCTCCAAGATAGTACAAATTTTGGTGAGAATCCACTTTCTTCTGCTGCTCCTTTGAGAAGCCAGGCCCTACCATAACAACGGCGATATCTTCTAAATCTGCAAACGCATCCATAAGAAGATCAACTCGCTTATATGGCATCATTCGTGAGATATATAGAATCACCTTATTTTCACTAATACCGTACTTCTTCTTAGTTATTTCCTTATCAGGCACTGTTTCTTTATCGATATCTGTGAAATTCAGAGTATTGTAGGCCACAAAAAGCTTTTTCTGGTTTTTCTCTGAAAAATATTTTCGCATATCTGGTGTGTATGTAATCAACGCATCACATTGATTGTGAATAAAGTGGAAGATAGCATTTTTTACCTTGTCATTTGGGGTTTTAATATTAATTCCATGGTTCCAGTAGATTACAGGGATTCTGTTTACCTTACAGTATCCGATAATAGGGAGCATCACCTTATCTTTTAAATGCAGAAATAGAATGACATATTGAGGTTTGATCTCTTTTATTTTCGCAATGTACTGCTTTGCTGAAAATGGAATTTCATAATGCACAAACTTCAAATCATAATTCACATTTTGAAATCTATTACTTAAAACTTGAAAGTCGTATCCTCTTTCCCGAAATTTGTCAAAAAAGTAATTGTAAATTTTTTCGCGATAATGCAAAACATCATTTGAAATCAGAAGTATTTTTTCCATTTCTACCACCTCATTCAAATTTTCCGGTAAAGAACTTTTCATAACCTTCGAGTAAGGCTTTGCTCGTATGTTCCCAGCTCAATTCATTTACAACTCTATTACGACCATATGCACCCATCTTCTTGCGTAATTCCGGATTATCCAGCAATTCCATAATTTTCTTTGCCATGTCCTCAGCATCGTTGTTTTTTGCATACAGAGATGCATCCTGCGCAGAATAACGGCCTTCTGTCAAATCGAACTGAACAATAGGTTTTGCAAGTGCCATATATTCCAAAATCTTGTTCATAGTACTCTTATCATTCATACTATTGTATTTGTCACTATTGACACAAACATCAGCTGTGTTTAGATATTCAAGCATTTGCTGATCCGACGCACGCCCCGTAAATTCCACACAGTCGTCCAAACCCATATCATGCGCCTGCTTTTTCAATGCTTTCAAATGCGGACCTCCACCAACAATACCCCAGAACACATTATTGTCATGTTCCTTAATGTATTTTGCGGCATCCAACAAGTATTCAATTCCCTCCTGCTGACCAATAACGCCGAGGTATCCAACCATATACTTGTATCCGCGTTTAATGCTCTCTACCGGAGGCATAATGCGCATACGTTCAAGTTTCGGACCACTACGCAGAACGATTACATTGTTCGGATTCATCTTTCCGCGTTCAATAGCGATTTTCTTATAGCTTTCATTTGTTACGAAAGCAAATGTACAGTGCTTATATGTCTGCTTTTCCAGCCACAACTGACTCTTATACAGGAGTCCACTTGTTTTTCCAAATTTAGCTTCAAAAAGTTCCGGGCAAATATCATGATGGTCGAATACATATTTCACACCATACTTTTTGAAATGTTTTGCAACCATGTAAATATCATCCGGCGGATTGCAACCATGAATTACGTCAAAGCCAATCTCCTTATATACCTTTTTCGCAAGTCGCAATTCTTCCTTCAATGCCGTAAGGTATTCTTTCGCGTATCCCACTGCACCATTACCTTCTGCTGGAAGGTCATGCCGGAAAATATGCACACCCTGAAGGTATTCCTCTTCCTGCGTATATCCCTTGCCCTTCGGGCAAATAACTGACACGGTATATCCGTTCATAGCCAAAGTGGTTGCTTCCTGCCACACACGAGTATCGAACGGAACCGGAAGGTTTTCGACAATAATAAGAACTTTTCTACTATCAGAATTCATTTTATCCTCTCACTCTTTGTATTATCAATTTATATTTTCCTCTTGATGTATACTCCATTGCACGTACAACATTTACCTGAACGGTTATTGCCAACCCAATTTTATTCTGGAAAAGGTCTCTAACAGATTCAATTTCCCTCTCTGTCAGATTATTAAATGGAATCACGTTTACTTCGACTGTTCCTTTATATTCCTGAACAAATTGGTAATTAGCGATTTTGTCCAGAATCGGACTGTGTACTTCTAGCATTGCAGCGGAAATTATCTCTCCGTCATTACCGTATAGAACACCATCCCGATGCCCTTCTATTTTAAATAGATCGTAGTATGGTGTAGCAGTATCATCAAGTCTATATCTTATCAGTGGCATTTTCTGATTAATAAATCCAGTACATATTATGCTTCCATCAGTATCTATTTGAACATAGCCATAAAGGGGGTTAAATCGATACCCCCCCCCGATTTGTTCCGCAAACACAGCTCTTTCCGTGTGTCCAAAAAATGCAAATGTGTCGCATTCAAGAACTTCCTTTATCATTTTCCTCTGAAAATCATAGATGTTTTCAGAAATCAAAAAAACAGCCTTATACTTGTTTTTTAAGTCAATATTCAACTGCTTTGCACATTTGCATAAGCTGTAGATTGCCGATGGAAAACCATGAAGAAAATCAACACCAAATGACTCCATTCTCTTTATGTACTCGCTTATTGTCTCCGTATTAATCTCACATGGGTTCAGTTGTATTTCATTGTATAACGGGTTATACTTGATAAATCCCCCGTGAAAATCTGTACCTCTAAAAGATGCCATTTTTGATGATTTGTAACTGTATCCATGCTGCTCCCAGAAATGATAAATAAAGGCACGTTCCTTATAGATTGAATCTCTGTCCAGATTTACTTTCAAAGGCGTTCCTGTACTTCCTCCCGTTGTTGCCGAATAGAAATCGTCAATATCATCTGCTTGCAGTTCATCAAAATTGGCAATAATCTCTGCTTTATCTAGTGTTGGTATTTTACTAATTTCGGAAGAATCTTTAATGTTATAGACATTAAGTCCACATTTATCAAAGATCTTATGATAGTATGGAACATGCTCGTATGCATGAATAAGAACAGCCTTCAATTTTTCAAACTGCATTTTTTCAATGTCTGCAGCAGAAGAATACTGCGCTTTCTCCAACGTATTAAACTGCTTCTGAAATTCTGTATTGTAAATCAATTTTGCCCGAATCACTGGCGCCGCCATTTGCTTCAGCGGATCTGGCATGCATGTATTCAATTTTTTTAATAATGCAATTCCCATATTTCCCTCACTCTACAATAATTTTCACTACCGCGATGCCTGTTGGAGTTCCTACAACAATTTTCTTTGTACATTGCTGTTCCCCATACTTTACAGAACATTGCACATCTTCCGTCCATATTCTAGCATTGGAACTATCAACAATCATTTTCAGCTTGATATCTCGATCATAAACACTGATTATATTACCCGCAATCTTCATCTGGCATTCAGGAGCGAGAATGTAATTAATCTGTATTTTATCGCCCGAATTCAAATTTTCGACCCGATCCGTAATCGTCAATACAGACTCTCCATCAAATTCATACTTTCGTATATGCTTTGCAGGTGAATATCCATCATGAGAAGCTGTAAGTTCTATTTTTCCCTGCGCATTTGAGTGTGATATTAGCTGGCTCTCTGCTCGTTTTCCCCACAAAAAAGCTCCAAGCATCTCCGACTGATCTCTTCCATTGATGCAGACAGTATTATGATTCTCAGTTTTTCGATAGGCGTTTCTGCTTTCAATATCACAATGATAAATGTATGTACCAGGATCTATAAAAACAGGTAATCCATTTACATACATTTGAAAACTCAAGGCATCCGCATGACCGTGCGCTGCAATGGTTCCAAACCCTAACGCCGCGTGATCAATTCCAATCAGAATCCTGTGATCACGACTTCTAAGAATTGTATTTCCACCACATTTATAGCAGGCATCAAGTGGCACTTGGTATAACGACTTGCTTAGAGCTATATTGCAATCCTCGGTGCTAAAGAGCCAATTCAGATTTTCATTACCCACTTTGTGAAGATTTATATACTGCTCATCCAGCAGAAAACTGAAAAGCCCAAGTACATATTGATAATGATTGAAGCCCCCTTGTAAATCAAGAATTTTTCCTTCATCATCATCTCCAAATACCATCATTTCGCCGTAATCACCCATGCAGTCTGCCATGTAAGAGCACATTTTTTTCAGCGTTGGTTTCCAGTTCTTCGGAACAGATATTTTATTTTTCACAAGCAATCGCATCATCAATCCCATTGCTTCCATATAAAAAGATTGATAATGCAACGACAGTTCCTTATTTACACCATCAGAATGCAGATGCGGAAGCTTTGCAGCGATGAAGTCTGCATTCGTATTGGTTTTCTGGGAAATGGCAACGTTCTTATCGTAGATCTTAATCTCGTAGCCCTTACCCAACAGAGCATCAGCAACATCAATAATAGGGCTGCAACGCAGATCGTCTGTACCCGCCTTAAAACTCAACCCAAGAATACCAATCTTGCGTTTGCCCTTACTCTCAATAATGTCAATCGCATTCTTTTTCTGAAGTTCATTTGACGGATTGATTGCGTTGATAACCGGGCAGTCAACATACAAATCGTGCGCCAGTGTGCGCAGCGCCTTGGAGTCCTTCGGCAAGCAGGAACCACCATAAGCAAAACCGGGTTTGAAATAGTAAGGAGAGATATTCAGCTGCTTATCTTTGCAGAAAATCTCCATAACCTTATGGCTATCAATACCCAATGCCTTGCAAATATTCCCCACCTCATTTGCAAAAACAATCTTCAAACCATGGTAAGTATTGTCAACATATTTCATCATCTCAGCAACGCCAATATCGGTAGAGATAAATTCACCCGGAATATCCTTGTAAAGTTCACGGAACTTTTCTTCCGCAATTTCGCTATCAGTACCAATGAGTGTAAGCGGCGGATTCATGTAATCCTGAACAGCAGTTCCTTCACGCAAGAACTCAGGATTAGACACAACAGTGAATCCTTCACCACGCTTCTTACCAGATGCCTCCGCGATGATTTCTCCAACTTTAGCATTCGTTCCAGGAAGAACAGTGCTGCGGATTGCCACAATATGAAAATCGTCTTTATCACGCATTGCTTCACCAATCTGGCGGGCAACCTCGTAGATATACTTCAGATTCAGATGACCTTCCTTGCTGCTCGGTGTTCCAACAACAATAAAAGAAATTTCAGAGTTATGTACTGCATAATGATAGTCCATTGTAGCTTCAAGCAGTCCTTTATCGTGAGCCTCTTTGCACAGCTCATCAATTTCTGCCTCAATGATAGTCGGACGTCCCTGATTAATCAGATTCACCTTATTCTCTGACACATCATTGCCAATAACATGATGACCCAGCTTGGCACAGCAAGCAGCGCCAACACAGCCAACATAACCCAAACCAAAAATACTAATGTTCATCTTAATAACTCCTTTACTTTATAAGAAATGGTTTCCATTCTCCACCAATTTTCAGCATCGAACTTTAATCAGTTCTGCATCACCAACAACCAAGCATCTACCAAGCCCAGCAGGCAAGAACAAAGTTTCCCCCCTGCTGAAACGCATCGGTTTCTGTTCAGCATCCATTGTCTGAACCTCGCCATATCCGCTCAGGCACATTAATATCTGAAAAGAAGTATCCATCACAGAAAAGGCAAAACCCTTCGTTACTTGTATTCTTTCTGTTTCAAAATATTTGCAACGGCAAAGCAACTCACGAGAGCAGCCAGAATAGTATTTCACCATTCTCGGTTTCTGACTCACATCTGGTGCAACCTTCATATTCATGACCTGCACAGCTTTGTCAAAATGCAGTTCGCGTTTTTTACCATTCTTATCCACACGGTCATAGTCGTAGACACGATAGGTCACATTGGAGCTTTCCTGAATTTCAGCAATCAGGATACCCTTCCCGATGCCATGTACCGTTCCTGCCGGAACAAAATATGTATCGCCCTTGTGAACTGGAACCTTTTGCAGATGCTTGTCCAGTGTTCCGGTATCAACCGCTTTTCGGAGGATTTCCTCTGTTACCTCATGCTGAAAGCCATATATAAGACTTGCACCCTCATCAGCATCAATGACATACCACATTTCGGTCTTACCATTGTCTCTTTCATGCTCTCTTGCATACTCATCACTAGGATGAACCTGAACGGACAAGTCTTTCTTGGCATCGATGAACTTAACCAAAACTGGAAGTTCACCATCTTCTATCTTTGTACCGAGATATTCCGGATGTGCTTTCAATACTTCAGCCAGTGTTTTTCCTTTATATGTACCATTTGCCACATAGCTGGGACCGTCCCGATGAACCGAACACTCCCAGGTTTCTGCTAATGGTGTTAAATCAATCTTTTTACCATATTCTTCCCGAAGTCGAGTACCACCCCACAAATAATCTTTACCCATCGGAATCAATTTCATGATTTCCATTACTCTGTCTCCCACTATTTCTTATTTCATTGGAAATTTAATCTTATCTGTGACACTAATCTCGTCGCCCAACTGCACTTCGATCATATCCAGCGGAGTAATCGCTTCAACTGTATGCCTGCAGCCTGCTGCAATCGTAATTACATCACCAGTGCGGAGCACTTGTTCCATACCGTCCACAATCGCCTTACCCTTACCAGAAACGACAGTCCATACTTCCTCACGGTAATTATGCATATGGTAGGTCATATGCTCGCCAGCTCTCATGGAAACCTTGACAGTCATAGAACCCGGCTGCACATCGATAACTGTATAAGTCCCCCAAGACTTCTCAGCATACATCGCCTCAGTCTCGATTTTTTCCACATAGGGCTTCATTTTACCGCTGCGTTCTTTATCAGAAATCAAGATGCCATCACCGCTCGCTGCCACAATAAGATCTTTACAGCCCATGCAAAGAATAGGGATATTCAGTTCATTGACCACATTGGTGTTTTCACAGGTCTCATCCAGAATAGCTTTGCCCTTGGTCTTATCCGCCATGACTTCAGCCATCATGTTCCATGTGCCGACATCCTTCCAGGCACCGCTGTAACGGAGTACCTGAATGCTGGATTCTTTCTCGACTACTGCATAGTCGAAGCTGATTTTAGTCAAGGTATCATACTTATTGAACAGGTCGCGGTAATCTTCGAAATCAATCATGCTGTGTGCTTTGTCCTGCAGATATCCTAGCTTAAATGCAAAGATACCAGCATTCCACAGTGCGCTCTGCGCCAGATACTTTTTAGCAGTTTCCTTATCAGGCTTTTCCTTGAATTCCTTAACCTTACTGACATTTTCACCGCTTTCCGGGATAATATAACCATACTTTTCACTCGGTACCGTTGGCTCAATGCCCATCAAAGTCAAGTTTGCACCGCCCTGCTCTGCCAACTCTTGCAAGGTCTTTACAGCTTCGTAATAGGTATTATCTACATAAGGGTCAACCGGGCAGACAATAACAGCCTCATCCTCTGCCACGCCCAGTTCATCATGGAGATAAGCTGCTGCCAGTGCAATGGCCGGGAACGTGTCACGACGGCAAGGCTCTACACAAATAAATGCTTTCTCACCCAGTTGGTTCTTAATAGCACTTGCCTGCGATTTACTTGTTGCAATCGTAATTTTTGCATCTGCATCTACGGTAGTAATCTGACGATACACACGCTGAACCATAGACTCATACTCATCATTATTCTTAAACAGCTTGATAAACTGCTTGCTGCGCACATCATTGGAAAGAGGCCAGAGACGTTTGCCAGAGCCACCAGAAAGTAAAATAATATTCATTGTATTTTCTCCCACCATCTATTATTTCAAGTATGTTTCTGCACTCTTGCAGATCTCTGCTTCCACCTTATCGGCGGCTTCCTTATTCTCTGCGCTGACAGAGATATAGGTCTTGAGCTTCGGCTCCGTACCGGAAGGACGAACCACGATAGAACAGTTATCTTCCAACAGGAATTTCAGCACATCGGACTTTGGCAGACCATCCAGACCATGTGCATAATCCAGTAGCTTTACGACTTTCTTGCCTCCAAACTCCTTAATGTCTCCACGGAATGCCTGCATGATGCCCTGCATCTTAGCAAAACCAGCACTGCCGTCAAATTCGTAACTATGCAGGGTGTTCAGGCAGTAGCCATAGGTCTTATACAGCTCGTCTAGCTTATCCAGCAGGCTGATGCCCTTGGTGGCATAGTAACTGAACATCTCGCAGATCATGTAAGCGCCGTCCACGCCGTCCTTATCCCGGACGTAGGAGCCAGTCAAATAGCCATAGCTTTCCTCAAAGCCGAACACATAGCTGTCTGCCTTGCCCTGCTTTTCCAATTTGCCGATCTGCTCACCGATAAACTTGAAGCCGGTCAGCACATTAATAGTGCGCAGGCCATAGTGAGTTGCAATCTGCTCGCCCATGTCCATCGTCACGATGGTCTTGACCATGACAGAGTCAGCAGGCATCTTGCCATGTTTCTGGCGCTGGCTGCAAATGTAATCAAGCAGTAACATACCGGTCTGGTTTCCGGTCAGTAGTTCATACTCGCCTGCTTTGTTCTTGACTGCAATGCCTACACGATCGCAGTCCGGGTCGGTGGCAAGCAGCAGATCAGCGTTGCACTTCTTGGCATACTCCATGCCCAGTGCCATGGCTTCCTTAATTTCCGGATTCGGGTAAGGGCAAGTTGGGAAGTTGCCATCCGGCTGCTCCTGTTCCTTGACCACCGTGATATTGGTGTAGCCCATCTCTTTCAGAGTGCGGGTCACAGGCTTCAAACCAGTACCATTCAGCGGACTGTAAACAATCGCCACATCCTTATTGACCTCTTCGCCAAACAGAACAGACTGATTCTTGACCTCATTTACAAAGGCAGTGTAGACCTCATCTGGGATGTACTGGATGCTTCCATTTACAAGACCAGTTTCAAAATTGCTGTGCTTTACATCGGCAAAGATGTCCAGTTTTTCAATCTCCGCAAGAATTTCTGCAGCGGCTTCCGTCGTAATCTGGCAGCCATCTGCGCCATAAACTTTGTAGCCGTTGTATTTGCTGGGGTTGTGGGAAGCCGTCACCATGACACCGGCAGAGGTGTGCAGATATCGGGTCGCAAAGGACACGGTAGGAACAGGCATCAAAACAGGCCAGATATTCACCTTGACACCATTCGCCGCAAACACACCGGCCGCCACCTTTGCAAATACATCGCTTTTGATGCGGCTGTCATAGCCAATCGCCACAGAGGGTTCAGCGAAGTTTTTCTTCAGATAGTCTGCCAGTCCCTGCGATGCTTTAGCCACAGTGTAGATATTCATGCGGTTGGTGCCTGCACCAATTACGCCACGCAAACCACCGGTGCCAAACGCAAGGTCGCGGTAGAATGCATCTTCGATTTTTGCATTATCCAGCGTTTTCAACTCAGCAGCAACATTGGCATCTGCCGTCGCATTTTCCAGCCAACGCTCATATTCTTTCTTAATATCCATCTATTGTTCCCTCATCTATCTCTTAGTCACGCTGGAAAATATCTCTCGTGTAAACTTTCTCTTTCACGTCATCAAGGCACTTGTCATAGCGGTTTGCGATGATGGCATGGCTCATTTCCTTGAACTTCGCCAGATCGTTGACCACTACAGAACCGAAGAAAGTCTCACCATCTTTCAGGGTCGGCTCATAAATAATGACCGTTGCGCCTTTTGCTTTAATGCGCTTCATGACACCCTGAATGGAGCTCTGACGGAAGTTGTCCGAATTAGATTTCATGGTCAGGCGGTAAACGCCAATCGTGACGGATTTCTCCTTGTCCTCATCGAACTCATTCTCTGCATCGTAACCATAGTAGCCAGCGAGCTTCAGGACACGGTCAGCGATGAAGTCCTTACGAGTTCTATTGCTCTCAACAATAGCCTCAATCAGGTTTTCCGGCACATCTGCATAATTTGCCAGCAGCTGCTTCGTATCTTTCGGCAGGCAGTAACCGCCATAGCCAAAGCTCGGATTGTTGTAGTGGCTGCCGATACGAGGATCAAGGCAAACACCGTCAATGATCTGCTGGGTGTTCAGACCCTTACTTTCTGCATAGGTATGCAGCCTTTGCATCCAGCGTTGCAGTCAGATCCAGATCCTTTTCTGCCAGATATTTTTCAATATAGTCATCCTGAATCGGAGACTTCCGGTTATTAATCATCTCGACCTTCTCCGGGATAATATCCACAGCGGTCACATGATGATGCTGGGAAAGCAGGGTCGCAATCGACAAACCAACATAGCCCCCTGATGTCAAGATAGGGACAACAATTTTTTCAAAAAAAGCAAAAAATAAGCCGCATAAAGTTTCCCATTGGGTTAAAACCATTGGGAAGCCCTATGCGGCTTATTCGTACTTATTTTAATTATTAGACAATTTCAAATTCAATATCATGAACTTTCGGTTCAATATATTCCGAACACATCAGTGAAACGCTTACTTTGAATTTTCCTTTTCTAGCCGGAACAATATATATCCCATCAAACTCGGTATCATCTTTATGTGGCAACTGATTGCATTCAGCAAATATTGAGTTATCTCGTATAGATATTGATTCAAACACAGAAGAATTGGAGTTGTTAAAAATTGCCGGGTCTATAATCGGCAAGCTTCGAGCTGAGTAGAATGGCTGCATTCCGTCCATACTATTTTTCAACAAGCCATATACTGGATTTAAGTCGCTCATAAAACGTTCCTCTGCCTTTTCAATAGGATTCGGTGGAAGTTTTGGTGCTTTCGGCTCCTTCATTTTTTCGATATCATCAATGTCATATACAAAAATATCTTTTGGAAATACGATTGAGATTCTAATGTCGGTTGCTTTCGCTGTTCCCTTATTAAGCACTCTTAGCTTGAGCGCAACACCACCGTTTGTTATTGTCTTATATACGCTCATCTTGTGTGCATAATCATTTATTTCTTCTTCAGACGGTAGTGCTGCATTGTAAGCCTGCAAGTCCTTTTCTTTTACATACTTTTTTAAATGTGATTCAACGCAACTTAAATCAAGTGGTTCATACTTGTTTTTGTAGCATTCTCCATCATTATGATATAATTGGATTTTGTATGCATTATCAGAGCTATCAATAAGCAATTTTCCATGTGTTTTAAGACCTTTTTCATCCTCCTCTTCATCCTCCTGTTGATCCAGCACAACTGCGGCCATCAACTCAGGAACCCTCTTTACAATCTGTGATTTCAGCTCAGCATTTTCCTGCTCAAGTTCTCTTATCTTTTTATTCAAACTGAGAATTTCCGCATGACTTGCTTCAATATCAAAGGCATCTCCTCTTATCCACCCTGGACGCTTTTTTCGATCCATTTGCTGATGTAAAGATTCTGAAACCTCTCTAGCAAGTTCGTCAATATTAGTCCACCACTGTACCGTTCGTCCTTTTTTAGCTTCTGTCTTGAAATCAGCCAGCTTTTTTATACTTTCTGGATCTTTTTCCATAAATTCCGGCTTAATTGCCACATCATCATCAATTATGAATACCAGAATAGGAATTTTCTTCTCTCTCGCATAGCGAAATTCCTTTTCCGTATAGCTAATTCCAGCATCCGATCCAGATTCTATTACAGAGCCATATCGCTGTCCCAAAATCAAAACATAATAATCCGAACTATCAATCGTCTCTTGTATGATTTCCCACTGTTCTTCGTCAGCAGCGTTAAACATCTCCATGCCAACTGGGAAATGCATCATTGACAGGATTGCATCCCTTACTTTGCTACGTGCTTCTATCAAATCCTTATAAGTTGACGAAATAAAAATTTGGTATTTCTTTTCCATGTTATATCACTTCCTTACAAGATAGTGTTTTATTCTATAACTCACTGATTATTGTATAGCATATAATTCTCCTATCTCCTGAAGAATCTGTTCTTTCGTTCGTCCCACAAGCCCCAACTGTTTAACATCAACCGTTTCATTTTTCATTCGATCAACAAACTTCTGCATATCCTCATACACGCCACTGGGAGTGGCAATCTTGACCGTAGGGTCAATCAGTTCAGTCAATCGAAAAACGTCATTTTTATGCTTCTTAATGTTTTTACTATCAACGTGTTCTCCAGCTTCTTTGCGATCTGTCAAATCCATCCATGCTTTCGCCTTGAATGGAATCAAATATGCAGCATCCAAAACCGTCACTCCATCAACAGTCACTTTCCCCTGCTTCAAGAACTCATAGTAATCATCATCCAAAAGGATTGCAGACAAGCTAGATATGTCCTCATCCATTGGCAGCGGTGTCAATACTGCATCATCTGGAAGTTGAATTGCATCCAGTTTTCTAGTGAACAGTTCGATCATCGCTGGATAACGGTTTGACATCGGGTGACTGAACCGATAAAACTGCGGCATACCAGAGCTTTTATTACAATGTTCGTATCCAGCCTGTTTTACATAGTCCCAGAATTTTCTTCCAAAAGCCGCATCCACGGCTTCAATAATTAGAACAAGGTCAATGTCTTTTGTTGCACGGAAGTCTAAGCCTTCTTCCGTCATCAAGATGTCACACGCAGTTCCACCGATAATTGCATACTGGCTTTCGTTACCCTTGAACCATTCCTTAAAGCTTTCAATCCCTGTTACCATCTATCTTCCTCCACAGATTATTTAACATTTCTTCTACTGCTTCTTCTACCCGTTCATCTGCATCTTCCTTGAGCGATAATGCTAGAGAAAGTCCATCGACCATTTTTTCCTTCGATAATTTTCGTGGGTCATATCTCCACATTTCAACAGTCACCTGTGAATTTGAGTCCTGTAAATCCTTGGTCATGCAGTAATTCCACTGAGATACTTTTTCTGAAGCATAGCACCGAACACTAGGCGCATTGAGCATCGAATACTCCGCCAATGCGGAATATCCGCTCTCCAACAATTCAGTCTTTACTTCCTCGCATGGAACATAGACCGTCCTTTTCACAGGATTGAGCAGAACTTTCTCTGCTTTGTAAAACAACTCTTTGGCGGAGTTTTCCGAAAACAGTATCTTCTGCACTCCAATTTTTCTTGATCGCAGAAATCCCATTCCTTCAAGTTGTTTAGAAGCTCTGGAAATAGATGTTGGTGTCAAATCCAAATCTTTTGCAGCTTGACTTGTGGACAGCTCCTTTGCTCCCTCATAAATAAAATAAAGCAACAGCATCTGTGCCGATGGCAAGATTTCTTCTCTGTCACTCTTTTCTGCATCACAGCGTTCCTGCAAATATGCTGCCATAAAGGGCAGATAAATTTGCTTTCCATCCACAATAAATGCTATTTTCTCTCGAAGCAAATACTCTTTCTGCCGTGCAGTGATCTGTTCCAATACTAAAATCACAGGACAATCCGCAACCTTTTTCACACGTTCCAGATGCTTTTTTAATGTTTCCACCTGCTCCAATTCGGTTTTAGGATACAAAAAAACGGTTTTTTGACCATTCAGAGATACTTTCTGTGAATCATACCTTGTACTGATGAAGTTTGGCAAATGCTCTAAAGCTTTATTTTCATATAGCACTTCAATTCCTAAAACCCGCTTAAGGTATTCCACTCTATCGCCTCCATTCATAACTCTTTTTCTGTATTATAACTCATTTTAAGTTAAGATACAATATCAAAGTTATGATTATCCAAATCCAACTATTGAGACACCAATATTTTCCAAGCAATTTTGCTTTCATTTCACTTCTTGATACCCCTCCCGTGCCGTGCTATACTATTATCAAATCAAATATTGAGGGAGTGCATTGTCATGAGCAAAAAGCTTGTTGCCTATTTTTCTGCCAGCGGCATTACCGCAAAAGTTGCCGAAGATTTAGCAGATGCCATCGGTGCAGACATTTTTGAAATCCGTCCCGAAGTCCCTTACACAAAAGCCGATCTGAACTGGATGGATAAGAAATCCCGCAGCACTATTGAAATGAGCAATCCCGATTTCCGCCCTGCCATCGCCGTCAAACGCGACAACATGGATGAATACGATACGATTTTTGTCGGATTTCCTATCTGGTGGTACGTTGCCCCTACAATCATCAATACATTTCTGGAAAGCTATGACCTAAAGAATAAAACCATTATTCCATTCGCCACTTCCGGTAGCAGCGATATGGGCAAGACCAATGAAAAGCTTGCTCCTAGCTGCCCTGGTTCCAAGCTCCTACATGGAAAGGTATTTAACGCTTCCTCAACCAAAGCCGATTTGTCCGCATGGGTAGATAGTTTAAATTTCTAAAGAGGAAATACCATGAACATCTTTGAAGAAAAGACCGACAGCGAACTGCTTTCCTATTTTTCTGATTATCAAAAGCTGTGTTCCCTTGACAAATATACTGGATTTCAAAATCCAGACTTTACGGCTATTCTTAAATCCTATCGGGAGAAGTTCGGCCCTATTGGTGAAGGAGTCCTTGGTCACGACTTCTTTGAAGCTGTTTTCCATCGTTGGGAAAAGACCGTACATAACGACTAATCTCCATTCCTACGGAATGAAATGCCCGCCTGATCGAGAAGATTTGCGAATCCTCTCAACCAGACGGGCATTCTTTTTTGCTCACCTCGCTGTTTCTATGCGGTTATGCACCATACTTTTCCAATGCTCTCCGAATCACATCCTCACAGTTAAACTCAACTTTCATCGTCTGATCGTCATATAGATAAACCATGCTGACAAAAGCATCCACACATTCCTTGGTCAGACCTCCTATGTATGTTTTTTGACTTGCCTGCTTTGTCAGGTTGCGGATTTCCTCATCCAGTTCATCTGCGGTTTCCTGCTCTTCCTCTTCTATACGAATCTTCTCTTGCAAATCTGCCAGCTTTTCCCCCAGTCCTTTCTTCTTTTCCAGATATTCATTGCGGGTCAGAATCCCATCTGCATACGATTCATAGAGTTTAATTTGCTCTGCCCGAATCATTTCTGCCTGCTTTTTCAAATCATCAACATCTACACACTGCAAGGTTATGGATTTTTTCTCCTGCATTCCCTGATTCACAACTTCCAATGCTGTAAATACCGTTTTTATAGCGCGGGCAACTCTTGAATTGACCGCCTGCTCTCTGTAATAGCCCGAATAGCAGTGTGAGAATTTTCCTACTGACCTTTTGTGACCGCAGCAGAATACCATTTCGCCATACTGCTTCTCATGCCGGAGCTGCCTCCGGCAGTTTCCACAGCATATTTTGCCTTTCAGAGCAAAATCATCTTCGGTTTTGTACTGGATCGGAGCAACATTGCGGATTGCCTTCTGTGCCTGATAATACTCATCTTTTGTAACGATTGCTTCATGAGTGTTCTCTGTAATAATCCATTTATCTTCCGGCAAGGTGCGGAATGCCGTGGTATTCACATCAAGCTTCTGCCTTCTACCCATCACCAAAGCCCCGGTATATTCATACCGCCGCAGCACCCTCCAGACGATTCCTGGATTCCAAAGTATTTCACTCTCCGGGGCTATAATTGCATTGCCGCCTACTACGGTATTTTTCCGTTTAGAGTACAATCCCGGTGTCGGCAAGCCCAATTCATTCATGGCATAGGCAATCTGCGTTGTATTGCGTCCAGATAATGCCAAATCAAACACCTTTCGGACGCAGGCCGCCGCTTCTGGGTCAATCGCCCATCGCTGATTGCCTTTTCCGTTCCAGACGTAACCAAACGGTACATTAACGGATGTAGCTTTTCCACTTTTCCAGTTCACTTCCAATGCCGCACGAACCTTTTTTCCAATGTCACGGCTATACAGATTATTCACCAGATTGCTGACTGCAACTTCGATGCCCGGAGTGCCGTTGTTCAGCTTCATGCTGTCAAAGGCATTGTTCACCGCTATAAAGCGGACACCCATCAATGGAAAAATCTGCTCAATGTAATCGCCCACGCCAATATAATCACGCCCTAACCGGGACAAATCTTTGACTACTATGGTCTTTATCTCCCCTTGCTTCAGGTCAATAATCATTTTCTGAAACGCCGGACGATTGAAATTCGTTCCAGTATAACCATCATCTACATACTCCACAATTTCGCCTGAGAGATCATTCTGCTTTTCAATATAGGAATGGAGCAAAAGCCGCTGGTTTTCAATGCTATTGCTCTCGTCCTTGCTTCCCTTTTTCAAATCTCCATCTGACAGAGATAATCGAAGATAAATCGCAATCTTATTATTCATTCTGCACCTCCGCCACAAATGCCAGAACCTCTTGATACGGGTCACTGCACTTAAACTCGATCTCTACCGAATTGTCGATGCCCACATAGATTTTCTTGATAAGTTCATGTACCAGTTCTTCATCAAATTCCTTCTGATTCAGAATAGCCCGCATCCGTTCCATCTGTTCATCGCAAATTCTCATTCTCTTTTCAAGTTCCAATGACCGCTGCCGCTGCTTTTGCAGTTCATGTTCCAGCCGCTGCTTTTCGGCAATATAATGTTCTTTTAACTGACTGTACTCTTCTTCATCCAGAATCTCTGCCTTATAGTCCTCATATAAGCGCAGCCGCCGTTCTTCGGTTTCCTGAATCCGAAATGCAATCGAGTTTTCCTTCACCTTGATAGAACGGGTGGAATCCAGAGCACCGTTGTTCAGCATTTCTTTTACCATCTTTTCTTCTTCGCACATGGTAGAAACCAGATGATGAATCTGCTTCATCGCTACCATCATAAGCATTTTTTCTGGCACAGTATGATAGGAACATGGTGTTGTCCCCTTCTTTCTCTTGCACTGAAATACTCCGAAATAGCTTTCCTCTTCCGTTTTATGCACCTGACGCACAAATGTCATGTTGCGCCGACAACAGCCGCAAAACACCATGCCTGCAAAGTGATTCCTACACTCTGCCCGCACCTGCTCTGAACGAGCCATTGCATTATTGCGTTTTTCCTTGTTCCGGTTTCTTTTTTCCTGCACGATTTCAAAATCGGACTTCAAGATAATTGCCTCATGAGCATTTTCCACAATATGCCATTCTTCCTTATCTACCGGGTGCAGCCCAATTCCTTTATAAGAGGCAGTCCGGGTTTTTCCCGTTACCAAATTTCCGATATATACCTGACTATCCAGAATACGGAGAACAGAACTGGAATGCCATTTATTAAAAGTCGTATCATGTCCCTCGTGCAGTCTACGATTCAGATGTTCATTCGGACGAGGCACTTCCAGAAATTCCAACCTCCGAGCAATCTCATTCGTACTCAGACCCATGAGATACCACTGATAAATCAGCTTCACATACTTTGCTTCATCTGCCACTTCATACTGGCTTTTCTGTTCATTCATGCGATAGCCATACGGCACACACCATGAAGTAGGGATTCCTTTTTCCCTACGCATCTGATAGCTTAGGCCAATTTTCTTTGAGATGTCCTTTGCGTACAGGCTGTTTACCATGTTCTTGATGGGGACTGCAAGACTGTCCACATCCGACTGCCGGATATTGTCAAAATCATCATTGATAGCAATAAACCGGATATGCAGCATCGGAAAAATCGTTTCCAGATAGTTGCCCGTTTCAATGTAGTCACGACCAAAGCGGGACAAATCCTTAACCACAATACACTGGATTTTCCCTGTCCGCACATCCTGCATCATACGCTCAAACTCCGGGCGGTCAAAGTTTGTTCCAGTAAAGCCATTGTCCACATAGGTATCCGTCAGTGTCAGCTCTGGATGTTCCTTTATATAATTATGGATTTGCAGAATCTGCGTATTCAGGGTATCTTCTGTTTCATGCCCGCTGTTCTCCGAGGATAATCGTGCATACGCTGCTGTACGCAGAAGATTGACTTCTTCGGAAATACGAATCTCCGGTGCAGCACTCTGCGGCATTATGTTTTTTCTGCTCTTTCTAGCCATTTTAATTTTCCTTTCCGGTTCTCAGCCATTCCTCCGGGAAGAATCTTGTCCATTCTTCTTCCTTCAAAACAACCTCTACTCGCTTAAAATCCTCAATCCAAACCCGCTCCACATATTTTTTGATGTGCGTCCGTTCCAGTATTTCAGGAGTCGTAAGGTCTTGAAATTTTGTCAGCCATGGATTTACATAACTGAACGCCTTCTCTATTACGGAAACTTTCATCATAATGTTCTTGAACTCTGCTTCCAGTTCTTCTATTTCTGCCTGATACCGAGATTCATAATCCTCCAACTGCTCTTGTTCCATTTCACATCTTTCATATTTCCGGTAGACAGCAGTTCTCTCAACATCTTTTTCAGACAGCGCATCTATAAGTGTTCTTGCCTGTTCCCTATAAGGCTGAAGCACAATATTCTGGCATCGCTTAGCTTCATCTTTGTCCGATTCCAGTAATCTGCCAATATATCTTGCCTGCTCCTGCGCTGTTTTCAATGAAGATCGAATCGCATCAAAAATTTCAGTGCTTTCAATATAGGGTGCTTTCCCACTAAAGCACTTATATTTTCTGTCAAAAGAATATATCTGCCTTGTTTCGTCCTCAGTCGTTCTGCACAACAAGCGTTCTCCACTTGCCCGGTCATATATTTTCTTGATAAGGATATTGGGCGTTGATCTCCGTTTAGGAGCAGGAAGTTTTACCGAAGCATTAATTTTTTCCTGTACCTTTTGAAAATCTTCTTCCGATACGATTGGAGGAACGTCCATTTTCTTTTCAGCGCCGGACAGTTTCAAAGTAAGCTTTCCGATATAGAGTGGATTCACCAGAATAGAACGAATTGTCGTGACAGGCCATTTTGTTTTCCTCGTCACCTTTTTATTTCGAGTCATCTGAATTTGCGGCGATGGGACATTTTGTGCGTCCAATGCCGCTCCGATTTCTTGAAGCGTCATTCCTTCCAGATACATCTGAAAAATCAGTTTCACAATGTATGCGCTTTCCGAATCAAGCACAAAGCTCCTACGATCTTCTGATATGTCATATCCATACTTTGCCTGCCGATGTGTCAGCACTCCTTTTTCAAAGCTGTCCTGTCTGTTCGCTATAAATTCAAATCGTATTTTCTCAATGGCCTTTTCCTTAAAATACTGTTCCACTTCGTCCGCTGTTCGGTCTGTACTGCAAAAATCATCCTCAACAACAGCAAACTGAATACCAACCGGATAAAAAGTTTTCTGTAATACCTCAATGGCAAATGGCAATGTCTTGCCAAAACGGAAGATGGAATCAACGGCAACCGCATCGAATTTTTGTGTCATGCCGTCTTGCACCATTCGATCAAAACCATCGGCTGCTTCTGCCGATCTCTTGCGGTCACTGTACTTTTCTGATATTCTGTACCCTTTATTTTTCAAGTATTGTTCAATATTTGCATTCTGTTCTGCAATCGTATTGGCAGGATTTTCTTCTCCGATCCTGCTGGAGATTGAACGTGTGTAACTTACCCACCTCATTCTTCTGCCACCTCTTTCCCGTTATGCGCCTGATATTCCATGAACTTTTCTGTAATGCTGTGTAGTTCGTCCTCAAAGCAGAAGTGAATTTCAATTTCTTCCTTACTATGAATGTCGATGTGGTCGATTAGTTCTACCACCACCCGCCGTTCCAGCGTTTTAATGTGCTGGTACTGTTTCAGTTCTTCCAACCAGCCGGGAAGCATCGTGTCATGCTTGACCGCCTCCTGCTTTTTATCCTGAATCGCCTGAATTTTGTCTTGCGCCTCTTTTATCTTCTGCGCAAACCGGGCATTCATCTCACTGTACTCTTCCTTGCTGACAACATCATCGCAGAAATCCTGATACAGCCGAACTTTCAAATTACGGTATCGTTCCAATTCCGCTTCCAGTGCATTGATTTGTCCATCCAAAATTTTCACGCCAATCTGTTCACTGCTTGCCAAGTCTGCGTGAGATAACACCTGCTCTGCTTCAACAAGAAGTGCAATCTGATGCCGGATTGCTGCCAAAACACTTTCTTCCAGCTTCTCGCCGTTTATCATGTGGGGAGTGCAATCTCCGCCATTCTTATAGGTAGAACAGTGATAGTATTGATATTTCTTTTCTTTCTTCGTCACCGTGCGCCGGATCATGTTCTGTCCGCAGTCAGCGCAGCGCAGAAAGCCCGATAATGGATAAACTGTTTTCTGACTGGGTGAAGTGCGTGTATCCAATTCCATCAACTGCTGCACTTGTTGGAACTCACCTCTACTGATAATCGCGTCATGTGTTCCCTCGACACGAATCCAGTTTTCAGTCCCAACATCCTGGCTCTTTTTGATTTTGTAGTTGATTTTCCGACGTTTGCCTTGAATCAAGGTTCCAGTATAGGATTCATTCTTCAGAATCCGATTGACCGATACCACCGTCCATTTCTGGTTCAGTCCCGCTCGAAATCCGCAAGTATAATTGAATCCGCTGGCCCGCTTATACTCATTTGGCGGCAGAACTCCCAATTCATTCAGATGGTTTGCAATGTGCTGTGCGCTCATCCCGTTGAGCTTCAGCTTGAAGATTTCCTGCACGATGCCCGCCGCGTATTCATCTATAATCAGATGGTTCTTGTCTTTCGGGTCTTTCTGATACCCGTATCCTGCAAAGCTGCCGATGAATTGTCCTTCTTTCCGTTTTACATCCAAGTGGCTTCGGACACGCATGGAAATGTCACGGCAATAGGTATCGTTGATAAGATTGTTGAACGGAATCAGGATACGTCCCTTATCATCGTTTTCTTCCGCACTGTCATAATGATCGTTGATGGCGATGAAGCGGATTCCCATAAATGGAAAGATTCTTTCCAGATAACGTCCTGTTTCAATGTAGTTTCTGCCGAATCGTGATAAGTCCTTGACGACAATACAGTTGATTTTCCGATTCTCTATGTCCTGCATCATCCGTTTGAAATCCGGGCGTTCAAAATTCGTACCGCTGTATCCATCGTCTACATACTCATCGACCTTATGCAGTTCCGGGTGCTTTCCCAGATAATCGTTCAGTAAGGCTCTTTGATTTTTGATGCTGTTGCTTTCCTGCTGATCGCCGTCCGAACGTGACAATCGAAGATACACAGCACAGCGATATTGTCCATTTTCCTGAAAAAACATAAAAAGCCGATAACCTCCTTAATCTATTTGTCGTTCTGACAATAAACCAAGAAAACTATCGGCTTTAGTTAGCATATTCTGTTTTGACCCAAAGCCATTATCTCATATTTCGCGGTCTATGTCAATGCTTTAATGTGCTAAAGTGTAAATTTTCTTCTGCTTTCTTCTTTTTTATCTCCTATGCGTCCGTGCGCATTTTTTCAGGGTGTCCTCTAATCGGTTCTCTCCTGCAAAGCTGATCTTCACTACCATGCCCTTGTCAAGATAGCAATAAGGGTTCTTGATCTGCGAAATGAAATCGACCATCCGCTCCCGCTGCGACAAGTCTTTTCTAATTTCCACTTCGTTGATGTCTACCAGTTCCTCACGGTTCACGTTACGGAGATCGGTCTTTGCCATCTGGCGCAGGCTTTCCATGGTGTGATAGGTTCGTGCAGTTGTTTCGGTCATTCACTCATTCCTTTCTGTTTTTTGGGTGGTGTGTCAGCCTCTTTCACTTATAGAATTGGAGAAAGGCCATTTCGCAAGGTATTTCAAAATTTTTTTGATTTTTCTCAAAAACACCTTGCTAAACACGCTCTGCCCGATTCTAAAGATAGAAGAACCCGAAAAATGCGTAAGGCTACGGCTTCCACCGTAAGTAGCGCAAGATTCGCCTGCGTAGACCAAAAACTCCCTTTCGGGATTTTTGTTCTCTGGCAATCTTGATGGGGATTCCGTTCCCCATTCCCACGGCACGCGCAAAATCACAGATTTTGGCTATCTGGCTTCCACTAAAGTGGTCGCAGCCGACCGCCTACGGCTTGTCGGGATAAATCTTTTCTCAAAAAATCAGGAGGATACCACTATGGCAAGACCAAAAAACAAGCAACCCATTCAGAGAACCCACGATATTCATATCCGTTGCAGCGAGATGGAATATGAAATCGTATCCGGCTACGCTGAAAGTGCAGGACTACCCACCAGCACATATATCCGAAAGTGTTTTCTCAAGGAAGCACCATCAAGCACTCATTACATCGTTGCGGACACGTCAGAAATCCATCAGCTAGTTACAATCGCTGCTGGCATCGGAAACAATCTGAATCAGATTACCCGCTATTTGCACAGCGGTGGAAAAATCACAGTCAGTATCGTAGACGAAATTAAAAAGTGCATCACAGAGGTTCGGGAACTTCGTCGAGAAATTGTTCACTTGGGAGGAATCTATGGCAATCCTAAAACACTTCGCAGTAAAAAACGCTGACTATGGTGCTGTTATTGATTACTTGAAATACCAGCATGATGAATTTCACCTCGTTCCCATCCTTGATGAAAACGGCAATTCCATGCTCCGGGATGAGTTTTATTTTGATGGATTGAACTGCAATCCTGAAGCATTCGATCTTGAGTGTGAATTGCTCAACCAGCAATACCATAAAAATCAAAGATACGATGAAATCAAATGCCACCATTACATTATCAGCCACGATCCCATGGATGTTGCCGATCATGGTTTGACCGGGGAGCAAGCACAAGCTATTGGCATGGAATACGCAGAAGCAAATTTTCCGGGGCATCAGGCACTTGTCTGCACTCATACAGACGGCAGCAACAACTCCGGTAATATCCATACCCATATCATTATCAACAGTCTACGAAAAGAAGATATAGCCCCTCAGCCTTATACTGAACGTGCCATCGACCGCAAGGCAGGATATAAGCACCATCTAACAAAAGAGTATCTCCGTCATTTACAAGGTTCTCTTATGGACATCTGCCAACGCGAGGGATTGTATCAGGTCGATCTGCTCTCTCCTGCCGCAGAAAAAATCACACAGCAGGAATATCATGCCCAGCGCAGAGGACAGCTAAATCTTGATATGGCCAACATGGAGATTATGGCAGAAGGAATCGCACCCATGAAAACAAAATTTGAAACCAACAAAGAAAAAATCCGCAATGCCATCAACGACATTGCGGAACGTGCGAAATCTTTTGAAGAATTTCAGCGTCTACTCAAAGCAGAATACGGAATACAAGTCAAAGACCATCGGGGGCGATTCAGCTATCTTACATCGGATCGGCAGAAGTACATATCTGCCCGGAAACTGGGAAGCCACTATGACCGAGAATACCTTTTGCAGCTCTTTGAAGAAAATGCACTCGCCGCTGAACAGAATCAGGCACAATGGGCACAGGACGATCCTATCACCATTCTGTTCATCAAATCCGACCTGCGTCTTGTGGTTGATTTACAGAATTGCATTAAGGCACAGCAAAGCCGAGCCTATGCCCAGAAAGTAAAAATCAGCAATTTGCAGCAAATGGCTAAAACGGTTGCCTACATTCAGGAGCATGGGTATGATACTCAGAAAAAATTGCAAGACACCACAGATACGATTCAGTCCAAAATGGCAAAAGCCCGCAGCGATGCCAAGCTCACTGAAGCCAATCTGAAAAAAGTGAACGAACAGCTTCATTATCTGGGACAGTATCTTTCTACAAAATCGGTCTACGCTGATTTTTTGAAATCCACCAATAAAAAGGATTTCCGGCAAAACCATGCAGATGAGATTGCCAAATATGAAGAAGCGTTGCAATTTCTAAAGCAAAATTCACCAGACGGGAAACTTCCGACCATGAAAGATTTGCGTTCTGAAAAAGAACTTCTGGTACAGCAGAAAAGCGCACAATATGAAACCTACCAGTATTTCAGAGACTACCATCGTGAGTTACAAACGGTCTGCGAAAATGTAAATCACATCCTTGATGCCTCACAAACCAAACAGCAAGAGCAGAAAAAATCACATCAGTCGGAACACTCCATATAAAGAAATTTCCGCCTTGGTTTTCCAGACCAAGGCGGAATTCTTATTTACCGTACCCTCGCTTTGCCATTAGCTCACGAATCTTTTCAATATCTGTCAGTGGTTGTTTTATTGGCGAAGTCGCTTGCCATGCGGGATCATGACTAGATGCCTCAAGTGCATCTATAAATTTCTCTACTTTTTCTGGATCGTTAATCACAATATTTGTAAAGATACTTGATGTAGGCATTTTATCTCCCTATTCGTTTACTCTTTGAACCAATCACTTTCTGCAATCTGCTTCAGCGCACCAATCACGGTATCATACGATACTTTCTCTTCCAAGAGCTGCGTAGTCAGTGCATCATAATCTGGTTTGTATGCTTTTTCTTCTATGATTTTCTCAATCAACTTTGGTATATCCACCTCTGCCGCCGCCGATGGACAAATGCTGGAATGCGAACGGACTTCTCGAACTTCATGTACTAATTCTTTGAAGTCCTCATTCTGAGGCACAAGTGGAAGAAGCTTATAAATGTCATATAAGTGTCTGGAATGCTTCGTCACTTTTCCTTCCAGATAATAGTCACACACAGCAAAAACCTTGTCTGCAAGGGTGCGGTCAATGCCCTGCACCTTCATTTCAAACGGAGTCAGCATAAAATCCGAAATTGCATCAGGAGCTTCTTTCTCCATCATCTCTCCGATATAACTGTGTACGGGGAGCAAAACCGTTGGGAACGATACTGCCGTATAAGATGTTTCCAGCAGCACTGCTGATTTCAGCGCAGCACTCTCCATTGGAATCACCGAATCATAAGCAATCACATAGCGGTTATAGTCACGACGGCTGCGGGTATCTTCCAGATTTTCAATTACCATACCCAGTTCATCTGCCGAATCCACGATTGCCTGTTTTACCTTTTTCTTCTGTCCCTGCGAAAGCGTTGTGTCGATAGTTATATCAATATCTTCCGAAAATCGCTTAATGACCTTGTGGCACTTGCTGAGCGATGTGCCGCCCTTGAAAACGATATACGGAATCTTCTCCGACAAAAGTTTTAGGAGCATCGTCACATAGTAGTCTTTCTCGATGGCCTGAACCATAATTCCGGTCTGGTCATACGCGAGATAAATTGCATCCTTAAATTGTTCCCTATCATTGTGTAAGTAAGCCATTGTAAATCACCCTCGTTTCCACCAGATTTTTATATAGCTTATCAGGATAATAAGCAAAGTACGGTTCCATCTCCGAAATGCTCAAGTTTGCATCATCCATATAACGGTACAGTCGATCCTGCAATGGCTTTCCCGTTACTTCCGAATATACATCTACATCTTTCAGCATATCCAAAAATTGAAGTGCTTTATAATTTTTCTCTGTTACAGGCACTTTCGGCTTTCGCACGATCACGCGGGATTTCGCCAGAGAGGTTTCTCGATAATCATTTGTTGCCTTGTTCGACACAACCTCATACATCATAGGGACCTGCGTAGTAAGCCCCATCTGGTTAAAGAACATCAGGCCGCTCACATAGCCACAGCGTTCATCTTTATCTCGCAGATACTTACATTCCAGAACTTTTTCCGGTGCAAGCTGTGAGCCGGACTTAAAGATTGTCTTTTTGGGTAAAAAGTAAATTCCATTATCAAAGCGTTTTACTTTACCTATATCTGTCAACTTCTTGATTTGCTGCCGGACATTCGTGCGGGTCATTCCATCAACTTGAAGGTCTGCAAGGAAAATCGGCTCATTTTCTTTATAGTTATCTAATAGGTATTCATATAAAGTTTCCATACTTTCCTCCTGTCACAACATCGTGTTTCGAGTTTTCTGTTCTGTTATCATTATACCCACTTTTCTCTGAAATATCAAGCCCGCTATTGTAGGCAATTGAAAAAAGGCAGCTTCCTTTTTAGGGAAGCCACCTTTCTCTCATTACGGATTATCAGTTCTTGCGTGTTCGTTCCTGCTGCTGAACCTGCGCATTGTCCTTTCGCGCTCTTTCTGCCTGTTTGATATGCAGGCGATCCAGAACAGACACCCTACCGCCGATCACTCTGGGCTTCTTAGGCACATTGTTCACGCAGCCGTCTATCATGTTGTAGTTCTGCTCTGTGCCAGACTCCCTTGCTCTTTCTGCCGTGCCATTTTCCAAAAACTTTTCATGGTGAAGCAGCTCCCGGACTTTTCGGACAGTCGCATTGTCAAATCCACTGGCAGTCGATGTTATGAATTTTCCATCCGACTGTACTACAATGCTAGGCAGCAAGTCCGGTTTCTGGTCATTCACCATCAGAACAAAGCGTTGCTCGTCTATGGTTTTCTCATCCGTTACCGTCCACGTTCCTTTCTGCCCCTCAACCTGATAGCCTTCCTCGTTCAGAAGCAGGTACTCGCCATTTGGCAACTTCGTGAAAAAACCATTGAACTTGATAAGTTCCTTTGGATTCACATAATAGGACTGCGTTTTGCCGCCAATGGATGTTACGATCACATCACTGACACCGAATTTTCGGACTCTGAATCTATCAGGATTCAGCTTTTCCATGCGTTCCCGAATCTGCACCGGTGTAACGCCTTGAATCAGAGATGCTTTATAGCCCAGAACATAGTTCTCGCTTGTCACCATAAAGCTGTTTTCAATCTGGTACTCATACGGGCGGCAGCGATAGTCCCGACTCTTTTCCAAATCATTGATCTGGTAAATCATAAAAAGATTAGCACTCATCACGCTTTCTCCTCTTCCGGGGCATCCGGTCTGTACAAATCCAGTTCCAGATTCATGAACTGCTCATCCGGCAGATTCTCCATTTTAGAGATTACCTGCTCCACCAGCAACCTGACTGCCATATCATCTACAACATAAGGAAGAACCGCTTCCAGTTCCTTTTTCGTATTTTCAGCCGTATCCTGCTCAAACATTGCCATAACCATCATTTCATCTGCATTAAACTTCATCTTGCTCACAGTTCCATTTCTCCTTTCTTCTTTGCCTTCTTCGGTTTTGCCTGTTCCTGATTGGATTGCTGCTCCTGCGCCTTTTTGCGATTCTTCAACGCTTCACGAACAGACTGCCGGGTGTTGGGGCGTTCCTCCAACTCCTTACTTGCCTGCCGCTTTTCTAAAAGCGTTTTCATATCCGAAATTGCTTTCTGCACCAATGGGCTTTCCCGATAATGCTGGATATGGTTGACGACCTCTGCCTGCACTTCTCCGCCTACCATCAGGTCAAACATTCCCGAATAGATGCTTCCATCCTCAAGAGAAAAGCCAATGCTCTTGATTCCGTTCATCCGCTCTGCCGGAATCTTATCGTAGACTTCCAATGCCTGCTCCAATGTCAGATTGTCATGGAACTCACCCATCACCGGGAACTCCGCACACTCTGCCACATAAAAGCTGATGCTTGCTTCTGGTGTGGGCTTCTCTGCCGCCAGCTTTTCTTTCAAAGCTTCTGCCTGCTGTTCAGCGACCGTATAGGTGCGCTGGAAAATATCTTCTACCAACCAGTCTTTGAAGTTTTCCCAGTTCTGGCTTGCTTCCAGATACAGCGGAGCAGTTTTCGCATTCTGCTCTAACAGCTCGTCGATCTTGTTCCGAAGTTCCTTTTCCGCTTCGTCTGCATCCACATCGCGGTCACGGAGATACGGATAGATTTCACTCTGCTGCACCGCATCCAGCATGGTATACAGACATTCCTTGTAAACGCAGCGACTATCTTTCAATGCAGATTCCTGCCCTGCCAGAAGATAATCATTCAGCGGATTCTTTTCCAGTTCTGCATCATACTGATTCGGTCGAATCACCCGTGCTGCCCATGCAGGACGTTCCATATCTTTCAGATAGATCAGAGAATCCGTAACACGTTCGATTTTATAAAGACGGTCATCTTCCAGATAGAGATAATCCCCGACATTTCTGCTGTACTTTGCCGCCTGCTTCTGGGATTCTTCAACCACTGCGGTGGTTGAATGCTCTTTCGATTTCTTCTCCTGCGCCCAAATATCGAAAAGCGATATTTGTCTTGCCTCAGAAACAGGAATCTCAACAGCCTTTTTCTTCTCTGGGAAGATCGTGTACGTTCCCTCAACATACTGATGCAGGTCAGCCAATATCTTTGATTTTTCTGCATATTCCGGGGAATCCAGCGGAACGGAAAGAAGTGCTGCATGCGCCCATAGACAATGACAGTTATCACCACCGACATAATTTTCATGCAGAAGCTGACAAGGAAGGTTTCAAGAGCCAGCACCACCAGTTCACCGATCTCCATGGTTGCCATCGCCGCCTGCATCTGCATGGACAGCGAACTAACATCAATGGCAGTCTCGCCGTTGATGATACCGGAAGCCGAATTGACTACCGATTGTCCAACGTCAAAGACTGCCATTGTAATTGTGAACGTATTGCTGACCAGATAGATTGCGACCCATGCCTTGACAAAATACTTGAAGAACATCCATGTATCTACATCATGCAGGTTGTTTCGCTCGGTCAGCATCGAGATCAGCTCATAGCAGAGTACCAGAGTGATGATGATTCCGGCAATCGGAACCACCACCGACTCTGATAAGTTCTGAATCATACTGAAAACGCTGCTGTTCCAGTTTTGTGGAGTGCGTCCAACCTGAGCCGCGATCTCGCTTGTCTTTTCATTGACATCCGTGAACATCGTACTCATGTTGGACTCCACCATTCCTGTCAGAAGTTCCCGCATCCATTTTTCGATGGCTGCAAAGATATTATCGAACAATGGCGGGAGTACCTCCTATCGCGGGTGCTTAGCCGAACAGACCAGAGAGCAGAGGAATCAGCTGCGTACCGATGAGGATCACGCCGCCACCGCTCATGAGCTGCTTCATGCCCTGGGACTTTGCTGATGTGCGATAAAGAAGTAGTAGAAGTGTAAAAAATTTTGCCGTTCCTATCCGGCACTTGCGCAGGGTGTCGGATAGGTCGGGCTTTATTCTTCGGGCAAGTCAATCTTGCCTACAAAGCTGTAATAAATATCAATGCGCTGGCGGCGTACTTCGTTCTCGTCATACTCACATTCATAAACAACGATTTTCTCCACCATTTCACGCAAAAGAGTGTGTGTCAGTTCTTCGATAGAAAGGTACTTGCGGACAACGCTCATAAACTTTTCAGCGTTTACCGTGGCTTCCTGTGCCTTGTCCAGCTCGCCCTGCAAAGCGGCGGCTCTGTCTTTCAGTTCCCGCTGCTCGGCTTCGTAGTCTGCGGACATTTCCATGAAACGCT
>ERZ791625.292-NODE-292-length-40431-cov-5.146201_pt1 | contig 40431 bp, 40 predicted proteins | sample MGYA00510267_ERZ791625 | MGnify/ENA primary metagenome ERZ791625 (study PRJEB30046, sample SAMN00715229) | human gut metagenome | study: EMG produced TPA metagenomics assembly of the A metagenome-wide association study of gut microbiota in type 2...
GCGTGGTACATCCGAGCTGTGCTGCGCTTCGGCTGGAAGAAAGCAAAACTGCTGGCCGCCATAGAATCTCAGGCGTGGATGCATTCTTCTCTCGACGAGCAAGCGATTTCCTGCTATACTGAGGAAAAAGAAGTGTCTCAGGAGAGTGAGAGCGATGAAGAAAATACTCTTTGTGTGCCATGGAAATATCTGTCGCAGTCCGATGGCCGAGTTCGTGATGAAGGACTTGGTCAAGAAGGCTGGGCTGGCATCACAGTTCCATATCGAATCAGCGGCAACCAGCCGGGAGGAAATTGGCAATCCGGTCTATCCTCCAGCGCGTCGCAAGTTGGCAGAACATGGAATCTCCTGCGACGGTCACGTAGCACGGCAGCTTGCCAATGCCGATTACGAGAACTACGACTTGCTGATCGGTATGGACAGCGCAAATTTGCGGAATATGCAGCGCATCTGCGGCGGCGATCCGGACGGCAAGCTGCACATCCTGAAGGACTACACCGACCGCCCCGGAGATGTTGCCGACCCGTGGTACACGGGCGATTTCGAGGCAACGTGGCAGGATGTACTGGAGGGGTGTCAAGGACTGCTGCATGAACTCATGGAGGGAAACGAAAAATGCTGATGAATTCCAACGAATACCTCAATATCGTCGAGTCGATCAAGCAGGAGATCCGCACAGCACAGTACCGTGCAACGGTCAGCGTCAATCGTGAGCTGCTGGTTCTCTACCACTCCATCGGCGAGGTCATCAACGAGCACAAGACATGGGGCAACAAATTTGTTGAAAATCTTGCCGCCGACATTAAAATGTCTTTTCCGGACGCCACCGGCTACTCGGTGAGAAACCTGAAATATATGGCGAAGTTCGCACTGCGTTTTCCAGAAAAGGAAATTGTGCAAGCGGCGCTTGCACAAATTACTTGGTATCACCATATTGCCCTGATGGACAAGGTGAAGAATGCAGATGAGCATATTTGGTATGCCGAACAAGTTGCTAAAAACGGCTGGTCCCGCAACGTGCTGGTCCACCAGATCGAAAGCGGGCTGTATCAGCGGCAGGTGCTGGCGGAGAAGGTATCTAACTTTGAAAGCCGTCTACCGTCTCCGCAGAGTGAACTCGCGGCCCAGACAATGAAAGACCCGTATATCTTTGATTTTATCCCATTCAAAGAGGATATGATAGAGCGTGACATCGAGCAGGCTCTGGTCAAGGATGTGACAAAGCTCCTGCTGGAGTTGGGGACCGGCTTTGCGTTCCTCGGCAATCAGTATCACCTCAATGTGGGCGGTGATGACTTCTACATCGACCTGCTGTTCTATAACCTGAACCTCCGCTGCTATGTGGTGATCGAGCTAAAGACCGGCGAGTTCAAACCGGAATACGCCGGGCAACTTAACTTCTACCTTTCTGCCGTGGATGGTATCCTGAAAAAAGAGCAGGACAATCCGTCGATCGGCCTGCTGCTCTGCAAGAGCAAGAATGACCTCGTGGCGGAGTATTCGCTCAAGGACATGAGCAAGCCCATCGGCGTCAGTGCCTATCAGATCACCAGCAACCTGCCGGAAGAACTGGAGCGCCAGCTACCGTCTGTGGAGGATATCCAGAAGCGGATCAGAAATTAAAATATAGGGGGCAAAGAGGAATTTACCAATACCTCTGGCACAACTCATTGTTTCCCATATGTAGATATTGACACAGCATTGATTTGATGTCGCCAAGAACTAACAAGCTTGTTGAAATAGCTGGTTTTTTATTGAATCTCATTTTGAAATATAGCATAATTAGACAACATAGGACGAGGTATCAAAAAGAATCTAAGGAGAGGGATATAATGAGATTACATGAAGTCATTTTAAAGAATTTCAGAGGTTACTATGGAGAAACAAGAATAGCAATTAGTGATTTAACAGCCTTGATTGGAAAGAATGACGTCGGAAAATCTACTATCCTTGAGGCGCTCGATATATTCTTTAACCAGTCAAAAATTGATGCTACAGACAAAAATATCTTTCATGTAGACGAGGAAACTGTAATCGGGTGTGTTTTCAATGATCTCCCTGCTGAAATTGCATTAGAAAATGCGACAACCTCATTCTCCAAAGAATACCTGCTTAATCAAGAGGGAAATTTGGAAGTCTTGAAAAAATACTCTTCTAACGGCAAACCTACTATTTGGATCTGCGCTAACCATCCATCAAATGATGGATTTAATGATTTGCTATTAAAAAAGAATAATGAATTGAAAACGATGATTCGGGCTGCGCACTTGGAAGATAGTGTAAATCTATCTATTAATTCAGCCATGCGTGCTGCACTATGGACGTCTTTAGGCAATGCCATTACCTTCGGAACAAAGGAAATTAGTGCAGATCAAGCCGATGAAAAGAAGTTATGGCCTAAAATTGAGCCGCTTCTTCCTACCTACCGACTATTCAAAGCTGATAGGCCGAGTTCTGAAGATGACAAAGAAGCGCAAGATCCCATGCAACATGCAATGAAAGCCGCTCTTGAAGAGCAATCGGAGCAATTGACCGCCATTGCTAACGAAGTACAGAGAAAAGTTTCGGAAGTTGCTACAAATACCATTCAAAAATTAAAAGAATTCGACCCAGATCTCGCTGCAACGCTAACCCCACGATTCAAGAAAGATCCCACGTGGGAAAAGGCATTTTCTTTTTCCTTAACAGGAGATAATTCTATCCCATTGAATAATCGTGGAAGTGGAATTCGGAGGCTGGTACTTTTCAGTTTCTTTAGAGCCACAACGGAATCCTCACTCTTTGAAGGGAAAAGCATTATCTACGCAATAGAAGAACCTGAAACTTCCCAGCACCCAGATGCTCAAAGAATGATTGTGCGAACCTTACGCGAAATGACGGAAAAAAACGGGTGCCAAGTGATTATTACGACGCATGTTCCTGGGTTGGCAGGTTTGCTCCCAATTGAAAGCTTGCGCTATATTACGAATGGTGAAGGCTATCCGGAAGTCGAGGTAGGTACTACTGATGGAGTATTACAGCGAATAGCCAATACTTTAGGAGTACTTCCAGATTTAACTCCTCCGTTGATGCCGCAGCATCACAATGTGAAACTTGTGGTTTGCGTAGAAGGACCGAATGATGTTTCTTTTCTTACTAAAATTAGTCACATTGCACATCAAGAATATCCGGACATTATCGACTTGAACCTTTCACCTGCTGTAGTTGTTATTCCTTTAGGCGGAGGAGCTTTAAAAGAGTGGGTTAATCACAATTATTTGCAAAAACTTGGAACGCCAGAATACCACATATATGATAGCGATAATACTCACGCTCATGCCGCCACTTGCGATAGAGTCAATCGACGGGATGACGGTTCCTCTGCAAGAGAAACCACTAAACGAGAAATGGAAAACTATATACACGCTGACGTTGTAAAAGAACTTTTTAATGTTGATATCGAGATAACTGATACTATGGATGTGCCAACTGAAATTTCCACTTTGATAAGAGAAACAAATCCGGAAGGGCCCCGTCCTGATACTGTAAAAAAGAAACTAAATAGTATTGGTGCTGAAAAAATGACCATAGATCTGTTACATAGCAGAGATCCAGATGACGAAATTCTTGGCTGGCTCAGAGAAATTACCGCATTCGTTGGAGTATAGTTTCTACAAACATATCACTAAAAAGAAAATATCCAGATTGGTATAGCTTGCCAAAAGACCTCGAAATCGTCTGATTTCGAGGTCTTTTGCTTTTCATAAGTTCCGTTTTGGGTGTACCGCTTTTTCTGACCCAAACGCTGACCCCAACGGGAGCGGGTAGCGGAAATAAAGTGCTCCCCAAGTCAAGGACATTTTCATTTGACCCATAGCGCAGCATACCGGCGGGGTACTCACCTGTGGTGATGTAGTGGTAATATTCGTTAGGGGATAGCTTCGCCAGATCCCACTGGCAGCGGTCGTTGTTGTAGTAATCCATCCAGCGGTCAATGGAGGCTTTGGCGGCCTCAAAAGACGTCCACCCCGGAATCTCACTGGCCAGTTCGTCCTTCATGTGCCCGAAGAAGCTCTCTTGGGGCGCGTTGTCCCAGCAGTTCCCTCTGCGGGACATGGACCGCCGCAGTGCGCTGTTCTCCACCAGCTGGATGAACTTCAGACTGGTGTAGTGGGTCCCTTGGTCGCTGTGGATCACGGTCTCCTTGCTCAGCGAGATCCCATGGTGCTTTACCAGCAGCTGGACCGTTTCCAAAACAAAATCCACTTCCAGCCATTCGCTCATCGCATAGGCAAGGACCTGCTTTGTGCAGGCGTCCAGGATCGTGGAGAGGTAGCAGAATCTGCCGCAGAGCGGGATGTATGTGATGTCCGTCAGGAAGATGGTTCTCGGCCCATGAGACTCGAATTCCCGGTTGACCAAATTCTCCGCGGCGCTGCCCATTCGGATGGATCGCTGCAATCTGCGGTAGGGATTCGGCTTTCGGATGGGGCAGGTGAGCTTGTATTTCCGCATCAGGCGGCGGATCTTCTTCACGTTCATTCGGATACCCATGTGCAAAAGCCGCATATGAATGCCGCGAACGCCCTTTGCGTAGCCCCGGAACCGGTATGCCTTCAGGATCTGTTCGAATGCCGCCCGGTCCTTCGCCTCCCGAAGCTCTCTGTTTTTTCAGAACGCACCCAGTTGTAGTAGCCGGAGCGGGAGACACCTGCCAATTCGCACAGGTCTTTCACGGTGAGGATGTTGTTCCGATCCGCCAACGCGGCGCAAATGGCCTCAAATCTCTCTCCGGCGCTGTCCATGGCTATTCTCCCGGCTTGCCGTGCAGCCGCATGACTTTTTTTAAGAACGTCATCTGCTGCTGGAGACACAAAATCTCCCGTTTCATGCGTCTGGCGGCTTCGTCAGACGGGGCGGACGCCCCCTCTGTCTGGTTGTTCCCGCCGCCTGGTATACGCACACCGCCCCGGGCGCCCTCATGAAAGCCCTCCGGCGATCTGGCCTCCCGCCGGATGCGCTTTGTAGTATTGTGGATCCGCTCGAAACCCAGAGCTTCCGTGTTATAGCCCAGCCCTGCGTTGGATTTTTGTGACGAGGTGCTGCTCGATGGCGAGGTTGTACGCCGAACCGATCATCTGGTGGATATTTCGCACCGTCTTGGGCGCCAGACCTTTCGGCTTTTTCTTGGCCTCGATGCGGTCTACCCGCCCGCCGTCCAACAGGTGTTTGTAGAAGCGTTGTAAGTCCAGAGAAGTCAGGTCTGCCAGCGGGATGCCGCCGATCTGCGGCTTGATGTGGTTCTTCAGAAAGCCTTGCGAGGCTTTGAACGTGGACGGGCACAATTTCACCTTGGCGTAGTTCTCCATCCACACTTCCAGCCATGTTCCTACCGTGTAGGTCTTGGCCCGTCCGTAGTCGATGCCGACATCTTCCTCGATGGCTTTTTTCAGTTTCTCCTTGACCTCGGCCTGCGTCTTGCCGAGAACGTTTTTGATGATGGCCTTGCCAGTTTCCGGATCGTGACCGACTGTGTAGCGACCCTCCCAGCGGCCGTCTTTCCGCTTGCGGACGTTCCCTTCTCCGTTTGCTCGTCTTTTCGGCATAAAATCAGCCTCCTTTGCCAACGAACATTGCTGGGCGTTTTTGTTCGCGTCGGTGAATACGGTCCTGTCCGCCTACCTCTACTCCACAAAGCGAACCATAGAGGCTGTCGCGGTCAATGTGCTGCGCGGTCTGATCTTTACGCCGCTATGCGTGGTGGCACTGTCCTTCCTCACCAACGGCGCGCTTCTATGGTTCACCGTGGGAATCGCGGAGGCGGTCACCTTTATATCAGCCATGGCGATCACCAAGCATTCCGAACAGGGCGGTGTAACGTTTGAAAAGGATTAAGTGACCAAGCCGCATGATGACGAAATGCAACGGCAGGATCAGCAGGCAAAGCATATCCGATTCCCGCGAAAAAATGCCGCGACGATTTCGTTTCCTTCGTCAACGCTGATTTTTCAAATTCAAATCATCCAAACAGGAAGGGAAGCGCCAAGCTTTGGCACTTCCCTTTTTAAGATTTTCCCCGCTTCAGCGGATCATATCAGCGTACTCACCAAGGTCATATGTCTTCTTACAGTGTGAACACTTCTGCCCTTACTTTCCTCGCCAATTCGCGGGCTTCAATGCTTTCATTGATAGATCTCTTTACCATGGCCGAGACCCGCTCAATACTTTTTGCGTCTTTTGCGATCGGAACTATCAGCTCTTTCAGCCGATCACCTAAAGAATCAATAATATCCTGCGAAAAGGTCTTTGCAAAGATCTGCTGTCTTACATATTCCGATGAAAGGGCCGCCAACAAATAGTATTTGTCGAGATTATATTTATTGTCTTCAGCAACCCTTATTTTATATAAATGGCTTTGATAAACGATCTTTGTATCATATTTTGTGATCATCGCACAGGTCCCTATTAAGTAAGAGCCGTCTTTGACCATAAGAATATCGCCTTCACGAACGTCCTGCTTTTCTGCAAAGCTGTTATATATTTCCTCGCTCAGCAGATGCTTCGGATCGGATTTGATTTCCCAGTTGGAAATATCAGAAGTCCGGACAAATGGCACCGTTCCTGTCCCATAAGCTAATTTTCCAACTTCATTTCCGGTTGCAACTTCAATTACTTTTTCGTTTATCAGCTGGCCGATCGATACCATTGTGTGAGTATCACCCAGTCCCTCATCGTTTTGTATCCCAAAAACATAAGAACGAGGCGCAAGGACATTATTTGTGATCTGGCTTCTGCTTACTACAAATCCAAGATTGCTGTTTTTAAAGTACTCATCATTTTTGAACTTAAAATATGTATCAAGAATGTCGGGCAGGTCATCTTTCGGTATTTCTCGCCCGCGTGAATCATGCCCGCACCATTTTGCTTCAGCCATAAAGATCCTGTAATCTTTACGGTCTTCCTTTTTCTTTTTTTCCAGAACAAGCAAGCAGGTTTTGGTATGTGTTCCTCCCTTACCAGATGTCTTAAACAGTACGTCCGGCATTCCCACAATTGCGCGAATATAGCAGGATCTTAAAATATATTCTACAACATAGGAATATTTTTTATTTGAAATCATACTCTCGGGAACTACAATTCCAATCGTTCCGCCCGCTTTTGCAAGATTCACGCATTGCTCCATAAAAACGACTTGCGGCGCTACCGACTCATTGATGCTGTCGGTCTTTACCGCCGGTCCCTCTTTTGTTTTTCTGTATTTGTAGGCAAGGTCAAATTTTGAAAGCGTCTCAGCAGTTCCCACCTGAATATTCACTCCAAACGGGGGATTCGTCAGCACAACATCATACTGAGATCCTCCTTTCCCCAACACGTTTTCATCCCAAACAAGGCTATCGGCGCATCGGATCGTTTTTGTCTTCTGTCCCATACACGCGAGGTGTACCTTGGCCAATCGCGTAAGATAGTTATCCTTATCAACACCGTAAAGGCTATTATCCGTGATCTTATTATTCTGTTTGCTCCAGTATTTCAAAGCTGCCACAAGGAACCCGCCGGATCCGCATGCAGGGTCAATAATGCGGCTTTTAGGGCTCGGTGCAACCATTTTCACAAGGGCTTCCGCTGCATTTTGCGGCGTAAAGAATTGTCCGGACTGACCTTTAATCGCATCTCCCATAAATATCTCATAAGCATCGCCAATAATATCTCGCTCCAAATTAAACAAATCGAGTTGATTGAGCTTTGAATCAATGTACTTGATGCTTACCGGATCCAACTCGATCTCACAAGTTTCGTCCTGATAAATATCTTCGTGATGCTTTAAAACGGTTTTAAATGTTTTTCTATATAAGCTTGCAAGATCAACGTCTTCTACTCTTTCTGTATTCTCGCATTTTAACTCATGCTTGCAAAAAACAAGCTTAATGACCTCATCCAAAAAGAATTCATCCCTGGTAGCTCCCAAGAACCTTCCTGCCAGGAAATTTCGAATATCCCAAAATGTATCTTTAGCCGAGAAAGTAACCATGTACGTCTCCTCTTTTGATCTTATTCCATGTTTGGATTATACTATAATTCACGATCTGATTCAACGCATTTTATGTTTCATAACATGTCCTATAGATATCTATTTTCAGGATATGTACATTTTGCTTTGTTCGTGATAGAATACAGGCACAACATAACTACGGAGGTTCTCGATGGATCATAAAAGTGCCATTGCCGCTGCGGTCAATTCCCCTCGCTTCAGAATTGATGATTGCATAGATTTCGAGGATTCCCTTGCTCCTGCCCAAGCTCAGGAATATGCCATCATCAAGCGAAAGCTCACGCCTAAAGAGTTCAAGGCTTTCCGGCGCAGTATCATTAGAAATTCCTTTTTGATTGAACCCGTAAACGACGACGTGACCTCTACAAAAGTTGAAGCGCATTGGAGTCCACGTCTTAAAGGTGATGTACGATACGCCTCTTACGAGTCTTGCGTCGATATCTTTCATAAGCTTCTGCATAAAATCGCAAATCTCTCCGCGGACGATTTTGACATGCTCAAAGAGTTTTTCAATTACACTGTCGTTCCGTATGAAATGCCCGTTGACTATATTGACCGGTTTGCATCCCCTATCCATTCCGCCGAAAATGTTGACCTCTATCTTACTGACGAAATTAAGGCTTGTATTACCATGCGTCGCTTTATCCGCGATACCCGCCGGAACCCAGCAAGCGCAGTTTTCCAAGCGATCTTAGCGGATAAGATCAAAGTCAAAACGTATTTGACCGATCGAGCGCAGACTGGTGATCACAAAACCAACCGGGAAAAGCGCTGGGAGGCGCATCCAAATTCTGTCCAGTATGCCTTGAGGAGAAGCTGCATGAAAATAGAAACAAAGCTTCTCTTACAGATCGCAACGTTCGATGGATGTGATACCGGACTGGTCCATAGCCTTCAAAGTGACGGATTGCTGCCAAGCACCTTCGATTACTGCAAGTGTCCTATAACCGGCGATGCCATCCAGTACGCCGAATTCGCAAACGATGCCTTGCATCCAGTCCATGGAAAATCCAAATTTCAGGTTGGTCACCTCAATCCCTTGAAAGCACTGGATCTAAACGGAGCAAACGGACACACCGCGGATAACATTAGCTGGATCTCTGAAAACGGCAACCGTATCCAGGGAAGCCTATCACTCGATGAGGTCGATGAATTATTAAAACGGATCTATAGAAACCGGCCCGAGCTACATACTTAACCGTTTAGGGGCGCAAACGTGCTGTTTCTTTTTATTTCAGCAGTTCCATGGTAGCTATAAGCCTCGGCGGCCGCACGATCGAAATCAAGGCGCTGGAGGGGAAAAAATAGGAAAAAGGAGCGGGGCGCAGCCCCGCTCCTTTGCTTGTGTTGAGTCAGTCGGTGGTGGTAGAGGTGTTGCGGATGAGGTACAGAGTACCCGTGACATCTTCAAGCTCGAATTTTGGGAAGTTGCCCTTCCCGCTTGCCGTCTGCATATTGTAGATAAGGTAAAGTTGGAATCCATAACTCCTGTTAGTTTCATGAAGCTGTTCAAGAACAGCAGTTTCAATTGGACGCTCATAACTCTTTCCCTCAGGAACCAGTTCCTTTTCAATCGTTTTATTCGCAATATTGAATTGGTAGGTCATTTCATAGAGGGTGTACTTCACTTTCACAGATGCGGAGGCAGCTATCGAATTGTAACTTCCTCGGGCGACCTCATATCCGTCTTTTAGAACGTAATCGTAATAGATATGCGCCTTTTGCAGCTCGTTAAAGTCATTCGTCTCCATCTCCACAATTTCTTTTAACTCAAAATAAGTCTCAAAATTGTCTTTTGTCAACTCAACTTTTTCGTAAGAGCCCTCTTTATAGAAATACGTCCCTCCTACATATGCCAAACTATTATTATAGGCAGGATAGAAAGAAACGCTACCGAGGCCTTCAACATATCTGGTCGTTAATCCCGTATCATCATTGTAATGGAATTCCGGCTTATACTCCTTCTCATTATAGGTCAGCGTTCCATCTTCACTCAAAACGAGAACGTCACCGTTCTCCTTCTCAGGTAAGCATCTGTAAGTGCCCGCCGCCGCTTTGATATATTCGCTATAATCTTCAGGTTCAGGCGTGGGCCGAACCGTATTGAGAGCCACTTTGTTGAGCACCAGATTTTTGGGTGCACTCCACGGAGTCGTCCCATTTTCCCCCTGCGTGACGGAAACAGAGAAACTGCCATCATCAGTGATCTTTGCCGTATACCCCCAGGAAGTAGCAGCTCCGTTGGTAAGCTGGAAAGACACTGTAAGACTTCTTCCCGCAAGCGCAGGATCGGTCGAGCCTTCAATGTGCATCGTTGCCCTGTACGGAGCATACACCGTGTTGTTCTCCGTGCAGACCCACGCTCTTGCATCACCGGTATAGTCAGCCGTCAACTCATAATACACCTCGTCAAAGTGGATCGTGTATTCCTCTCCGTTCAACGTGACCGGCACGTCAAACGCACCCGTGGGCTGGACAAGGTAGAATTTCGTTCCTACGGCATAGTCCGCGAAGGTCAGGCTGCTCAGGCTGCCGCCCGTGCCGACATTGCCCGCGTTGATGGTGCGGCCGCTGCTCAGTGCGATCATCAGATCGCCGTTTGCGTTCACGTAAGCGTCGGTGACGGAAACGCCATTCTTGCCGTCTTTACCGTCTTTACCATCCTTGCCGCTGCTGACGCTGCCCGCGTTGATCTTGCTGCCGTTTGCCAGTTCGAAGATCAGGTCGCCGTCTTCGTCAACATAGATGTTGTCAAAGCTGCCGCTTGCGGAAGATGTGACAGAAACCTTGCCGCCATCCCACTTCACATTCGCACCGAACGCCTCCAGCACCGCGCGGATGGGCAGATACGTGTGACCATCCTGCACGAGCGCCGCCGTGTCCATAGGGACGTTCTTCCCGTTGACCGTAATGTAGCCCTTGCCGATGGGCACGGTGACGGTGGTGCTGCCCTTCGTGATGATGGCCGTGCTGCTCATGCTGTCCCACTTCACGTCGCAGCCGTACTGTTCCATGACCACGCGAAGAGGAACTTGCGTTCTGCCGTTCGCATCGACAAACGGCTTGCCAGATTCTGAGGTGAACGCGACCTTCTTTCCGTCCAGTTCAATACTGACGTCGTTCTGCGCCGCAAAGGCGGTCACCGAAAGGCTCAGCAGCATTGCAAGGACAAGTGCAATGCTCAGTGCGCGCTTTTTTACTTTTGCCATAAAAGCAACTCCCTTCCAAAATGTTCCCTCTTAGCGTAGCGCAGAAAATCGTCGAAAACAATAAGCTGAGAGCATAGTATCGGAGGAAAATTTTGGAGTGCACATTCGATGTATCAACGTTTTCAGAAGAGTTGTGCACATTTTTGTGCACACTTGGGGTTTTGCCGTAATTCAGCATCCCATGTTTCACTCTCAAAAGCCGTAAAAAAAGCCTTGAAATCATGCGATTTCAAGACTTTTTCTTGGTCCGAGTGGCGAGATTCGAACTCACGGCCTCATGGTCCCGAACCAATCCGCGATGTGCCGCAGCAGCGGCACAAGTGAGTGCGGAAGTTCCTTTCCAAAAGCTCGAAAAGCCTTGATACATCTATGTTTTTTGCACTTTTATTGTACCACACATCCGCCGCCGATGCAATGATTATTTGAGCGTTCCAATAGAAAAAAGCGCACAGATTTTTGAAGTCTGTGCGCTTTTTGTGCGTCAGGGAATTTGAAACATTGTTTAGTTTTTCTTTAGATACTGTCCCACCATAAATGTGTTTACAGATTTAATTCCGAAGCCGGAACATATGCTCCATCCCATGTATTTGTGCCAGTCGCAAGGCAGTTTTGCAAGGCTTGAAGCATCTTGACCTTGTATTTCAATACTTCGCCTTTAAGGTCCATTTTCATACTCTAAACTATACAGATAAAAAGCTATTTGCTAAATGTTAAAAAGTAAATCACACCATCTTTGACAATTAAGGGGTAGTCTGTCTCATCATAGGTCAATGTCAAAATCGGAGCCGTGTACTTATATGTGCCTTTATAGGTGGTAAAGGGCTTATCGTTAAAATAGTACCCTAAACTGGAACTATAACGAAACACACTGGTAAAAATCGAGAAAGTTCCGTCATTATAAAGCGTAAGTTCAATGCTGTTTTCAACAAGCGCAGGATCAAACATCAAGCCATCGCCTAAATTGCAGGAAAACTTTTGACTTGCCATTCCGTTTTCGTCAGGCGAAAAGGCACGCCCGTACTCTTCATCTTCATCAAACGAAAACCTCGTGCTGTAAAGGTACCCCTCGCTGTATACATAGTCGTGGTTGGCATTGCTATGTCGAGGACTAAGAGTTACATTGTTTATAAGAACACCAAATGTACCTTTTTCTTCTCCATAGTCATATGTACCATCGGAGTTTAACTTTAATTGGGTCGACAGGAACCATAAAGACGGCGACCATGTTCCAGCCAAATCTTCCTCCTTGAGATTGGGATCAGGCGTACTCCCACAAGCACATAGGGCAAAGCACATCACAAGTGCCAAAAGTAAGGCGGTTATCCTCTTCATAATCATGTTTCTCCCATTTATAAATTTTGAGCTTTTAATACGACGCTTGCCGCGCTCACGGCGGCTTCATACTCATGCACATAACGAGAAACTGTGTCAGGGCTTCGTCTCAATTTCTCTGCAATCTTTTTGAAGCTGAAACCGTCATGATAAAGCTGCCACATCTTTTCCTTTTCTTGCGGTGTGACGCGTGTACCCTTTGTCGCCATTATTATTTGACCTTATCATCCGGACGCAGGATATCTTCTTTTATCGCCTTTTCAAACTGTTCCTTTACATACTCCTCTGGCGTCCACTTCTTTGTAGAACCGCCCTCTTCAAGAATCTTGTTCATCTTGCCGAGTTCTGTAAAGAAAGATTTCGGGACAATGATTCTGTTTTTGGTCGTGTCAATGATAATACGCATTGCTTCTTCCTCCTGAAAATGAAAATGTACGAGAAACTGGCATATTGCACAGCTTTCCGTACACCCCATGATATATATATATATATTGTCAAGCATTTTCCGAAAATTGGCGAAATTCATTAGATTTTATCCGTTTTCATCGCAATCGCGCGTGATTTGCAGAAATTTTCATGCGCACGCCATTGTATTTGATGATTTCCGCCGAAATTTCATAAAATCACACCTGATTTCAGCAAATTATGACAGAACACTTGCAGAATCCAATAGAGCGGCAGCGGAAACGGTGAAATTCTGCGTGATTTCGTGTCGACACGGTGCAGATTTGTCAGATTCACCGCGTTTCCGCCTGTTTTTTCCTGAAATACGCCCCCTCCGCCGCGCAAAACGATTCTTTCGCTTGCATTATCCGTCCTTTTTAGACTTTTTATAAAAAATAATATATAATATATATAGAAAGTGAGAGAAATCTCAACTTTCTAATAAAAATCAAACGAAAGGAGCTGACTTATGAGCAGCCTTGAAGTAAGCGCAAATTCTTTTCTTCGTGCGCTAACGATTTATGTAGACACTCCCAGCAGCGACACAAAATTTCAGTTGCAGCGCCGTGCGAATGACTTTGTCAGAGCGGTTATTGAGCATGAGAACACCATAGAGCAGCGCGTCACGGATAACGTGCTGAAAGCCCTATCTGTCCAATTTGAAACAGGCGACGCCATCAAGCAAATTGACGGTCTAAAGAGCGCCCTTGACCGTTTGGGGGAGTAACGCCGTGCCGAATACTGTACCCAATCAAAGAGTTGTCGCCATTCACCGCGAACACGCCTCGTCCGACTTCCTCGGCATCAAAAATGAGCATTGGCAAGCGGCGGCACGCGATTTGGGCGCGCACGCGCTTATGTTGTACCTTTATCTTGCGTCCAATAGGGACGGATACACATTGGCGTTATCCCTCGCCGCTATCCGTCAGGCGGTTGGAATGGCGGCATCCACCTACCGCGACCAGTTTTTGAAGCTCGTTGACAAAGGTTATCTTGTTCAGCGCGGCAGCGGCAATACTTATGATTTCTATGAAACGCCGCAGCGGGAGACGCGTTTACACAATGAGAATACGTCTGTCGGCTTTGACTTTACGGCAGCCGTCCAGAAGCAAACACAAGCCGTTCAAAAGGAAGCGCCCGAGGATATAGAAATAAATATAAATAATATAAATATAAAAAATAAGGGCGTGGAGAAACAAGTTTCTCCAACGCCATCTGAATTTTACTTTTAAGGAGAAAAGAGTATGTCCAAGAGTAAGAATATGACCATTGAAGAAATGGTCGATTGTTTCCGCATCATGTTCAGTTAGGCAGTTGCAGAGCGTTCCCAAGACTACGGTGTTGTGATGGAAGAAGCGTATAACCTTTGGGCGCTGCTATACTATGACCTTGGTATCAGATATCCGCAGGATGATATCGCACAGACAAGCAGCAATGAACCTTTCGTTTTTTGAGCAGCGGATTTATCAATCCTTAAAGCGCAAAGGGTTAGCACCGCAATTCGAGCGGGCGGGCATTTATGCTATCCTGTTGGACGGAAAGGCTGTCTATATCGGAAAAAGCGTCAATATGCTTGCGCGCATGGCGCAGCACTATGCGTAGCTCTCCCGTCCAAAAGCACACAAATATGAAATACTGGCGGAAGCATCGCGGCGCGGCCATCGCATACGCTTTTGCGTTCTGTATGCCGCTCGCAGCACGACGCCCGCCGCAATCGAAGAAGAGATAGGCGAGAAAGAGGGCGAGTTCATCCGCTGCTATCTCCCGCCGCTCAATTATCAGATTCCAAAGGCGGAAAACTGGCGATAGTTCACCACCAATCCCGCCGCACTCACAATTACATTACCTGACCTATTGAAAAAGGGCAGCAGCATTTGAAGCTGTTGCCCTTTCTTTTTGTCCTGCTGTTGGAGCGTTACAGGTTGAACGCGGCGGCGTACTTTTCTGTTGCAGACTTCATCTGCTGCAAGTCGGACTTCACATAGAAGTTCAGTGTCGTGCTTGCGTCTGCATGGCCTAAAATCTCCTGCACACTTTTAATGTCCGCACCTTGGGAAAGCAGCAGCGTTGCGCAGGAGTGCCGCAGATCGTGCGGCGAGAGGTCGGGAAAGTCATTGTTCTTCATAAACCGCTTGACGCGCCTTGTCACCGAGTTCGGGTCACGGGGCAGGAAAATATCTTCCTTGTTTGGGAAAAGAAAAGCGTTCTTCAAAATGGTGTTCGGATGCTCCGCTTGCATCTGCCTTTTGTACTGTTGGAGCAGCGTCAATGTGCTTGGCATGACCGGAATTGTGCGGATGCTGTTCACGGTCTTTGGTGTGCTGATTACTACGCCGCTTTCCGGTGTGCAAGCAATACTCCGTTCAATCCTGATTGTGCTTTCGCGCTCGTTGATGTCGCTCCATTTCAGCCCCACGCACTCACCCCGCCGTATGCCTGTTGTTAGCAGCAGTTGAAGCATACAATGAAAATCGAGCGGACAATCGGGCAGCAGCTTGAAAAAGCGCGCCGCCTGTTCCTTTGTCATGGCATCGACGGGCCTTTTCTCTTTCTTGGGCGCGCTGACCTTTCGCATCGGATTTTGCGCTATCATTTCTTGCTGTTTGGCGTAGCCAAATATCAAATTAAGTGTTCCGTATTGATGGCGCAGCGTTTTAGCGGAAAGCGGCTTGCCCTGCTTGCCTTTGTACTCTGTGCGGAGATAGGCAAGATACTTTTGAATATCAATAGGACTGATTTCCTGCAAAACAGCGCCTTTGAAATACTCGTTTATCATGCGCGCCATGTTCTTATAAAAGGCTATGGTGTTCGGCTTGTCGTTCTCACCACGCACTTGCAAAGCAAACCATGTATCATTCACAAACGACACAAAATCATCCCGCCGCTTATCGGGCGGTAGGCGGTACGCGCTACCGAGTTTCTTTTGCTTCTGGTACTCTGCTTTGACTTCCTCTTCCCACGCATCCGCCGCACGTTCCGCCGCTTTTCTTGCCTTTGCTGGCGTCAAGTCGGCGGGCGCTGTCCAAGTTGTGTATTTTCTGATTTGCTTGCCGCGCACATCGCGCTCTAAACAGACGGTGAAGCGGAAAGAAATAACCTTGCCGTTTTTCTTGTTTTCTCGAATGTTCGCCATTGAAACGCACCCTTTCATTTCTGACGTATCAATGACTTTCACGCGCTATTTTTGCAGTTGTGCGCTTTTTTGTGCGCTTTTGGAGTTTTCACGCATTTTCGCACTACACGTTTTACTCTCAGAAGTTGCAAAAAGTCTTGAAATCATGCGATTTCAAGACTTTTTATTGGTCCGAGTGGCGAGATTCGAACTCACGGCCTCATGGTCCCGAACCATGCGCGCTACCAACTGCGCTACACCCGGATATGAAATTGTGCGGCTCACGCCGCGAACAGTAGTATTATATGAGCTTCCCCCCGTTCTGTCAAGAGGGAAATCCACATTTTTCAAAAAGCCCCGCGGCGCGCGGCCGCAGGGCTCTGGCGGGAGCATGTGAGAATCGAACTCACCCGAGAGGCTCTTCACCCCTCTCACCGGTTTTGAAGACCGGGGGGCACACCAGCACCCATCTACTCCCATGTGAGAGGCGACAAAAGCCGCCTCATTTTTCTATCTTGCCAAACTGCGCGCCCGGCCTGCGGACATCACCCTCGCGGCGAAGAATGCCCCGACGGTCGTAATACTCCAGCACCAGCAGCGCGTGGTCGCGCGAGGTGCCGAGCGCGTCGCGGAATTCTCCCAGCGTGAGCGTGTCGTGCGTTTCGAACCACGCCTTCACCCTTGCGTCGACCGCATCCAAAACGCTTTTTTCGACGCAGAGCTCTGGCGCGAGCAGCACAAGCTCGCCGGCAGATAAAAGACTCTCAAGCACGCGCGCGCACTCCACGCGGTCTTTTTTGTCGAACAGCGCACAGAGCGCGTCCTGCTTTTTGCCAAGGATTCCAGCCGCGCGGCAGGTGCGCAGCAGCTCTTCCCGGATGGCGCTCTGCCGCTTGGTCAGATGCACGGAAAAGTCCGCAAGCGCACAGCGCTCCGCCGTCAGCGTGAGTTTTCCCTCGCGCGCAAAGCAGGCGAGGATCGCGTCCGCATTTTCCCGTGCTTTGCCGCGCAGAAGCCGCTGCCGCGCCTCGGCGAGGCGCATGCCCGTGTGCAGCGGATGTTCGCGGTGGTACTTTGTCAGCATCGTCTCACAGTCTGTCCACAGCCTGTCCAGCGTCGACGATGTAAGATAGCGCGACGGCGCGATCTCGACGAGCTTTCCCCGCGCACAAAGCACGGCGAGCATTTCCACCAGTTTTTCTTCCGGTTCATCGAAGCACGCGGCAAGGTCCGCAAGTGTCATGCCATCCGCGCCGTGCTCGCCGACGGCCTGCACGAGCTTTGCCTCGTCCGATCCGCTCTCGCGCACGTCGAGCGAGGCGATCACGCGCGCATCGTTTCGCTTGTGCCGGTACGGATGCTCGTCCAGGATCATCCCGCCGCCGACGGTCTCGAGCGGCGAGTAGAAGCGCACGACAAAGCGGTCGCCCTGCCGCGCGGCGAGCGCTTCGCTCAGCCGCAGCTGGGCATAGCAGCTCTCGCCCGGACGCAGCGCGTCGCGGTCCAGCAGCACCGCCTTTGCAAGGCGCACCGCCGCGCCGTGGTAGAGGTGCAGGCGCGAGCCGCTCTCGATGATCCGCTTAGAATCCGGCAGATTTTGCAGTTTCACGTCCAGCATCAGCGACGGCTGCATCGAATCCGGCCTGCACAGCACATCGCCGCGGCTGATGCTCTCTTTTTTGATGCCCGCTAAGTTGACCGCCGCGCGCTGTCCGGCGTACACCGCCGACACGTCGCGCCCGTGCACCTGCAAATTGCGCACGCGGCACTTACTCCCGAGCGGCATGAGCTGCGCCTCGTCGCCGACGGCGATGTGCCCGTCGATGAGCGTGCCGGTGACGATCGTGCCGAAGCCGTCGACGGAAAACACGCGGTCAATGGGCAGGCGGAACGGCGTGCGCGCGCTCTTTTCCTCCGCGTGCAGTGTCAAGTCGTGCAGTGCTTCGCGCAGTGCCTCAACGCCTTCGCCCGTGCGGACGGACGTGCGCAGGATTGGCTTATCCTCTAAAAACGTGTCCTTGACGCGGCTTTTGACGTCCTCTTCGAGCATGTTCAGCCAGTCCTCGTCGACTAAGTCGGTCTTTGTCAGCACGATGAGTCCGTCCTTCACACCGAGCAGCTGCAGGATGTCCAGATGCTCGACTGTCTGCGGCATAAAGCCCTCATCCGCCGCCACAACGAGCATCGCAAGGTCGACGCCGCCCGCACCGGCAAGCATATTTTTGATGAACCTCTCATGCCCCGGCACATCGACGATGCTCGCACTTCCGCCATCTGAAAAATCAAGACGTGCAAAGCCCGGTTCGATCGTAATGCCGCGCCGCTTTTCTTCGGCCAACCGGTCGGTGTCCACGCCCGTGAGCGCCTTGACGAGCTCGGTCTTGCCGTGGTCGACATGACCCGCCGTGCCGATGATAACATGCTTCATCGGATGGCCTCCGCAGCCGCCGCGGCGATCTCGGCAAAGTCTTCCTCTCGAATCGTGCGCACGCACAGCAAATACTGCCTGCGGTGGATACGCGCGACGATGGGCTTGGCGCGAAGGCGCAGCTTCTCTTCCAGTTCATCCACGCTGAGCCTCCCCGGCTCGATCGCGACGGCCCAGCCGCTGAGCTCCTGCGCCGGAGCGCTGCCGCCGCCGACAGCGTCGCCCGTCCACACGAGCTGCGGGGAAACGCCCGTGTCCGCGAGCGCCTTTTGCAGCCGCAGCGCCTTGGCGTGCAGCTCATCCTCGCTCGCCGACAGCATCGCGAGCGTCGGGATCTCTCGCACGGCGATCTCGGCATCCAGATAGGCGCTGAGCGTCGCGTGCAGCGCGGCAAGCGTCATCTTGTCGAGCCGCAGCGCCCGCGCAAGCGGGTGCTTTTTGATCCGTTTGATGTACTCCCTTTTGCCGACGATCAGCCCCGCCTGCGGGCCGCCGAGCAGCTTGTCGCCCGAAAACGACGCAACGTCCACACCAGCGTGCAGACTTCTCTGCACCGTCGGTTCGCCGCGGATGCCAAACGGTTCGAGGTCGACGATCGCCCCGCTGCCGAGGTCTTCAATGAGCGGCAGGCCGTGCCCATGCGCGATCTCCGCCAGCTCCTCCCGCGGTACGGATTCGGTAAAGCCCACGATGCGGTAGTTGCTTGTGTGCACCTTCAAAAGCGCTCTCGTCTGCTCGCCGATGGCGGCTTCATAGTCGCGCCGGTGCGTCTTGTTCGTCGCGCCGACCTCGCACAGCGTGCAGCCGCACTGCGTCACGATCTCCGGAATGCGGAACGAGCCGCCGATCTCGACGAGCTCGCCGCGCGAGGCGATGACCTCTCCCCCGCCCGCGAGCGCGGACAGGATGAGCAGCACCGCCGCGGCGTTGTTGTTCACGGCCATCGCCGCCTCCGCACCCGTCAGGCGGCACAAAAGCGCCTCCACGTGCTGATAGCGCGAGCCGCGGCAGCCGTTTTCCACATCGTATTCAAGCGTCGAATAATCTCTCGCTGCCTCTGCCGCGGCGTTCGCCGCGCGCTCGCTCAGGCAGGCGCGGCCAAGGTTCGTGTGCAGCGTCACGCCGGTCGCGTTGATGACCGGTCGCAGCGTCGGCAGCTGCTTTACCTCTGCACGTGCCAGAATGCGCGCGCAGAGTATGCCTGTCTCCGGCAGCGCGGAAAGGCCGCCGCGCACTTCGTCTCGCAGCGCGTCCAGCTCCTCGCGCACGCTCTCGCGCAGCAGCACCGGCGGCAGCGCCGACACCTTGAGCTCGTCCCGACCGAGCAGCTCGTCCACCCGCGGGATGGAACGAAACAGATTTTCTTCCACGCTTTTTTCCCCCCCCGCGCCCGACACGCAGTGCGTCGGGCGCCAGTTCTCCAGTTTGCCTTTACCCTATCAGAAAGGCCTTCGCCCGTCAAGAAAAACCAGAACCGTTCGCTGAATCAGCCATGCAGTTCTGGTTTTTCTATTGTTCACAAGAGCGCGGATCGTCCCGTGGCCGCAAATTTTCAATTCTTGAAAATTTCTGTCTCTTTGGGACAGCTTCCTGTCGGGGCGTGCCCGCCTCAAGCCCTGTTGGGATCAAGTACGGCAAACTGGAACTTTCAAATTAGTCTTTGCAAACAACCTTTGAACCTTCACCATCAATTACAATTCCCTGACGGTTGTTAATTGGGAATAGATTCAAATCCGAAAATTCAGTCATTATTTTCTCGGTAACTTTCTTAAATGGTGCTGTAAGATAATGCGGAAGAACATAGAAATCAATCAAATCAAGCCCTGCATCATCTTCTTGTGAGTAGTCCTCCGGCTTTTCATCCATTTGTTCAATATATTGGATAGTTGGAGCGCATATAATCGCACCTGCCGATTCACCGATCATCAGTTTTCCCTTTTCCAATTCCTTCTTCAATAGCTCATCCGTTCCTGTTTTACGGAGCTGGTCCATAAGGAAGAAAGAATTTCCACCAGTAAAATATATCACATCCGCATCTTCAAAAACAGACTGTATCGTTAAATAAGCCTCCGTTGAAATATCAATTTCAGTTACGGCTGCTCCCAGTTTATTGAATAGCTTTCGAGCCGAGCCGACATAACCGGTATAGCCTTCACGCAGCGAAGCTGTGGGAATAAATGCAACTTTCTTGTTATCAATTTCTTCTTTTATCAAACTTCCTACACTTGAAAAGTGCGAACATAAAAATAGTTTCATCAATATTCTCCTTTATAAATTCCAGTTTGTTGAGCCGAGTATACCATATTTCTCAACGAAAGAACATTCTTATATACGAGAACCTGACCGTTTTACTGCGTACAGAACCCCGATCTGCAAAAAGCCCCATGCGCGACACCTTGACAGCGCGAACATGGGGCTTGATATTTCCTTGACCTATCCGCTTTTTTATTTTACCGCGCTGAGCAATTTATCCTCTTTCCGCTTTTTGAGCATGATTGGCAGTCCATCAGCGCGAACACCGCCACGAGCAGCACGGGGAAGCCGATCCAGTGGTAGCCGACATGGTCGCGGAACCACGCGAGCGGATTGCCGTCCGGCGCGTACATCAGAAACATGAAATTCGTATCGAGCAGCAGGTTGACGCAATAAATCGGCACCGCCATGGCCAGCAGCAGCAAGAAGCACTTGCCCATGTACCTGACGCTCGGCCGGATGTCGCCGCCTGAAAACAACATGATGGGATAGGCCGCGAGCAGGATATGCACGCTCGTCGAATGCCAGAACATGAAGTTCGCCGCCGGAAGCGACGTCCACGTCGGGAACAGCAGTGCCGCCGTCGCCGCGGGGATACAGATAAAATAGAGGAAATTGTCGAGCAGCCTGCTCGGCTTCCATGCGTGCAGCGCGATAAGGAAAATGTTGATCGAGCACAGGTGCAGCGGCAGATAGTCCCAGTTGAAATTCCCGCCGATCCGCAAACCGATCTGTTTGAACGCCTCGTCCGCGAGCAGGAGAACGGCAAAGAGCCCCCGCAGCTGCGCCCGCTTCTTCTCGTCCGCCGCCTTGTAGAGCTTGCAGCTCAGCGCGGCAAAGCCGATATACAGCGCAAGCGTCACCAGATGCCGCGCGCCGAAGAGCGAAAAGCCAAAGCCCTCGCCGATCGTATCCACCGTATCCCAAAAGTGCTCCACTTGATCCAGCCTCCGCAAATTTGTTGTCCCTGCCAGCATATCATACGGCGGCAAAAATACACCTGAAAATTTCTTTAAGATTTCAGTATCCCATCCGCGCTCCCAGCATCTCGCCGCTGCTGCCGCCGCGGTACACGCCGTTTTCGATCACACGCTCGCCGAGCACGAATACCTCGTCAAAGCCCGTCGCGGGCACGTTGGGCCGCGCGTACGTGCCCTGCTCATGGATATTTTCGGGCGAGAAGAGCAAAAGGTCCGCGTCCATGCCCGCCGCGATGACGCCCTTTTTCTCAAAGCCGAAGCGGTCCGCCGCATGCCCCGTCACCTTGTGCACAGCCTGCTCGAGCGTGAGCACGCGCTCCTGCACGACGTATTTTTCAATGAGCCGCGCGAATGTGCCGTACACGCGCGGGTGGACACGCCCGCCGCTGGGGTACGTCGCATCCGAAATGACGCCCGAGAACGGCGTGCGCAGGATATCCCGCACGTCCTCCTCGTCTGAAATGTAGTCGATCATCCCCGTATTGCACTGTTCCGCTGCCAGCAGGTCGAAGAGCGCGTCGAACGGGTCTTTTTGAAGCGTCCGCGCGATCTCGGCGATGCTCTTTCCTCAAAGCGGCGGTATTCGTCCATCTGAAGCCCGATGGCGATCACATTGTCAAAGCCGACGAGCAGCGTGATGTTCTCAAAGTCGCTGCCCGCCTCCATCCGCGCGCGCATTTCCTTTCGCGCAGCATCGTCGAGCAGGCGCTTGGTCAGCGCCTCCGTGCCGCCCTCCTGGAATTCCGGCGGCAGCACGTGGATAAGCTGTGTCGAGCCCGCAGTGTAGGGGTACACGTCGCACATGACGTCAAGCCCGTCCTCCCGCGCCCTTTCAATCAGCGAGAGCATCTCCGGCACGGTCTTTCGTGCGTTGCGCCCTCCGATGGCCTTGAGATGGCTGACCTCCAGCGGCGTTTGCAGCGCGCGGGCGACCTCGAGCATTTCGCGCAGCGCATCGACGACGCCGTCGCCCTCCTGACGCATATGGACGCAGATGGGCACGCCGCTCCGGTGCAGCGGCGCGAGCGCGCGGATGAGCCCGTCGGTCGAGTAAAAGATCTCCGGCGCGTAGCCAAGGCCGAGCGACACGCCGCACGCACCGTCGGCCAGCGCCACTTCCATGTGATAGTGCAGATCGCGCAGCTCGAGCGGTGACAAATCTCCCGTCGTGAAGCCCGCGGCAAGCGTGCGCAGCGTGCCCATGCCGATGAGTTCCGCGCACGAGAGCGGCAGTTCCCGCCCCTGCGCCGCCTTGAAATAGCTGTCAATGGACGCAAAGCGCAGCTCCGGCGGGATGTTCCCCGTGATGGGCGCGAGGTATTTCGCGCACTCGTCCGCGTGCGCGCCCGAGAGCGGCGCGAGCGACATGCCGCAGTTGCCGTTCACAAGCGTCGTGAGGCCCTGGCAGAGCTCCGCCTCGCCAAAGCCTTCGCGGAACAGCGCCGCGTCGGCGTGGCGGTGCATGTCGATAAAGCCCGGCGTCAGGACGCGGCCCGCGGCCTCGATGGTCTCGAACGCCTGCGCACCTGATAAATTTCCGACCGCTTCGATCATGCCGTCCAAAATGCCGACGTCCGCTGTGAACGCCGCCTTTCCCGTGCCGTCGACGATCTTCGCGCCGCGGATCAACGTATCCAGCATGTATATCACCTCTTTTTTGCAGTCTACCACACCCCACGCCCGCTTGGCAAGGTCATTTCCCCTTGCAATCTGCCGTGCCGCAGGGTATACTGTGGAAAACGCAAAAAAGGAGCGCTTCCATGAATAAGAAAGACCGCATCCACGACTGGCGCAAGCTCAAGTGGCCGTTCACCGCCACGTTTTTATATTACTCTCTCCTCTCGCTCTACACCGGCACCGCCGAGCAGAGCGAGCAGGGCTTTCTCGTCATGTTCCTCACGGTTTTGATCGTGGACGCCGTGGCGTATTTTTCCTACTGCTATTTCCTCTGCAAAAAAGAGGAGAACATGCAGAAGCTCTGGTTCGTCTTCATTCTGGCCTATGTGCTCATCTCCACACAGCAGCTCTCCATCCTCTGGCAGATGATGACGGCGCATGTGATCGGCGCGTAAGCGTATTTTTCTTCTAAATATCGTCTATTTGAACGTCCTTTCCATCGGGAAAGGACGTTTTCTTTCATTTTGTCTTCTGTGACATTTGCGTGCCACTGTCTGAAAATCTGATACGCGGCTCCTTTTGTCCATAGTTTTCGGCAGTTTCCTTTGTTAAGTTGGTGTTAACGAGGAGAGCGTCCCCTTCTCGCGCCGTGAACAAAAAAGTTTACACCCTGCCCATTGAAAGCGCGGCGCTTCTTTGCTATGCTTTTCCTGCAAGCCCGCATTTTTCCGTGTGGGACAAGAAATGCTAAGTACAAAGGAGCTGATGACAGTGCCGATCCGTCCGCTTGTCGATCGCACTTATCTTGAACAGGTGCTGCTCTCCCGTTTTTCCCACGGTGAGGTACAGCAGTGGGTCCAGAAATACTTCCAGCCCTACCGTGAGCTGATGAGCTATTACCGCTGCGCGATCATGGAGGTCGAGACGAAGTTCAACGTGCTCAATGAAGAGCTCTCGCTGCAATACGACCGCAACCCCATCGAGACGATCAAGACCCGCCTCAAGTCCCCCGAGAGCATCATGGAAAAGCTCACGCGCCGCGGCTATCCGCTCACGGTGGAGAGCATCGAAAAGAATTTGAACGACATCGCCGGCGTTCGCGTGATCTGCTCGCACCCTGCCGACATCTACAAACTCTCCGAGGCATTTTTGCGCCAGGACGACATCACACTCTTAGAGCGCAAGGACTACATCGCAAACCCTAAGCCCAACGGCTACCGCAGCCTCCATCTCATCGTCGAAACGCCCATCTTCCTGCATGACCAGAAGCGGCTCATGAAGGTCGAGGTGCAGTTCCGCACGATCTCGATGGATTGGTGGGCCAGCCTTGAGCATAAAATCCGCTACAAGAAAAATCTCCCCGAAATGGAATACGTGGAGCGCGAGCTCTATGAGTGCGCCGAGATCAGCGCACAGCTCGATGCGCGCATGGAAAAGCTCCAGAAAATCGCCGCACAGGCAACGGAGGGAAAGGATCGCGCCCTTTCCTCCTGAATTTTTAGGATGCCCGCACCGCGGGCAGGGAAAGGAATCGTGACACTATGAACGCAGCAGAAAAAATCGCCCATGCAGCAGAGCGCAAGGCCTTTGAGACCATGCTCGACTCGCTCATCAGAAAAAGCCAGACGAAGGACGTCTGCACCGTCGCAAACGACTTTGTCAACATGGTCCAAAAGATCCACTCCAGCGTCTGGACGCCGGAGACCTTCGAGATGCTGCACCAGATCGCAAACGACCCTAACAGCAAGTGGGCACACTACGCCGAGCGCCTGCTGCGCGAGTGCGACCCCTACCTTCTCAGGACCTTCCTGACGGCCGCTGCCTATGAGGGCGGCTTCCGCGGCTTCCAGCAGGCACGGGCAAACTCCGAGAAGTATGACTGCAATATCCCTTGGATCGTCCTCATGGACCCGACGAGCGCCTGCAATATGCGCTGCGCGGGCTGCTGGGCGGCGGAATACGGCCACAAGCAGAACCTCACCTTTGAGGAGATGGACCGTGTGCTGACCGAGGGCGCAGAGCTCGGCACCCACGCCTGCCTCTTCACCGGCGGCGAACCGCTCATGCGCAAGGCAGACATCTTCCGCCTGTGCGAAAAGCACCGCGACATCGCCTTCCACGCCTTCACGAACGGCACGCTCATCGACCAGGCCTTCTGTGACGAGCTCAAGCGCGTGGGCAACTTCATCGTCTCGGTCAGCATCGAGGGCTTTGAGGACGCCAACGACGGCCGCCGCGGCACGGGACATTTTGAAAAGGCGCTCGCCGCGATGGACCTCATGCACAAAAACCATATTCCGTTCGGCGTGTCCATCTGCTACACGAGCAAGAACTACAAGGTCGTCACGAGCGATGAGTTCCTCGACATGCTCATCTCCAAGGGCTGCTTCTTCGCCTGGTACTTCCACTACATGCCCGTCGGCATGGGCGCAACGACCGACCTTCTGCTTAATCCCGAGCAGCGCGCCTATATGAAAGACCGCGTGCGCGAGATCCGCGGTCTCACCGGCGGCAAGGAGATCTTCGCCATCGACTTCCAGAATGACGGCGAGTTCACAGGCGGCTGCATCGCCGGCGGCAAGCTCTACTGCCACATCAACGCCGCGGGCGACGTCGAGCCCTGCGTGTTCATCCATTACTCGGGTGCGAACATCCGCGAAAAGAGCTTCCTCGAATGTCTCCAGCAGCCGCTTTTTAAGGAGTACCGCAAGGGCCAGCCGTTCAACAACAACCACCTGCGCCCCTGCCCGATGCTGGAAAATCCCGAATATCTGCCCCAGATGGTCGCGCGCAGCGGTGCGCATTCGACCGACCTGGAAGCGCCCGAGAGCGTGGAGCACCTGTGCAACAAGTGTGAGTCCTACGCCGCCTGCTGGCGCCCCGAGGCCGAAAAGCTCTGGGACGAGGAGCACCACGACTAAATGACTTTCCTGTAACCTTCCTCGATACGCAAGAAAGCCGCCGACCATCAGGTCGGCGGCTTTTGTCACGTCTTCGAATTTTTTTACTTGACTGCCGCGAGCAGGGCGTCAACGCGGTCGGTCTTTTCCCAGGCAACGCCGAGATCCTCGCGGCCCATGTGACCGTAAGCGGCAAGCTGGCGGTAGATAGGACGGCGCAGATCAAGGTCGCGGATGATGGCGGTCGGGCGCAGGTCGAAGACCTTCTCGACGGCCTCTTCGAGCTTACCGTCATCGACCTTGCCGGTGCCGAACGTCTCAACGAGCACGCTCACGGGATGGGCAACGCCGATAGCGTAGGCGAGCTGGACCTGGCACTTGTCGGCAAGGCCCGCGGCCACAATGTTCTTAGCGACATAGCGCGCGGCGTAAGCGGCACTGCGGTCGACCTTCGTCGGGTCCTTGCCGGAGAATGCGCCGCCGCCGTGCGGGGCGCTGCCGCCGTAGGTGTCCACGATGATCTTGCGGCCGGTCAGGCCGCTGTCGCCCTGCGGGCCGCCGATGACGAAGCGGCCGGTCGGGTTAACATAAATCTTGGTATTCTCGTCCATCAGCTCCGCGGGAACGGTCGGCTTGATGACAAGCTCGATCATGTCCTTGCGGATCTGCTCAAGCGTCGCCTCCGGCGCGTGCTGGGTGGAGAGGACGACCGTGTCGACGCGGACGGGCTTGCCGCTCTCGTCGTACTCGACCGTCACCTGCGTCTTGCCGTCGGGACGGAGATAGTCGACAAGGCCCTGCTTGCGCACGTCGGTCAGCTTCTTTGCCATCTTATGGGAAAGGGAGATCGCGAGCGGCATGAGCTCAGGGGTCTCGGTGCAGGCGTAGCCGAACATCATGCCCTGGTCGCCCGCGCCGTTGTCGAGCTCGCTCGCGCCGCTTTCCTTATTTTCAAAGGAGTTGTCGACGCCCATCGCGATATCGCCGCTCTGCTCGTCGATGTTCGTGATGACGCCGCAGGTGTCGCAGTCAAAGCCGTACTTCGCGCGGTCGTAGCCGATGTCGCGGATGACGTCGCGCGCGATCTTCGGGATGTCGACATAGCAGCTCGTGGTGATCTCGCCCATGATGTGGACAAGGCCGGTGGAGACGGTCGTCTCGCAGGCCACGCGGCCGTTGGGGTCTTTTTCAAGGATCGCGTCGAGCACCGCATCGGAGATCTGGTCGCAGATCTTGTCGGGATGCCCCTCGGTGACGGATTCGGAGGTGAATAAACGTTTTGCCATGGTTACTTTTCTTCCTTTCTCGTTGTTGGGAAAAACAAAAAATACTCTGTCGAACCGACAGAGTATCGCGCTTTCTGCTCTTCCTCATCTTTCGATTCGTTCGTCGGATTTGGCACCTTGCCTCTTCGGGCAGGTTGTCGTGGTGTCATAGGGCCGATCCCTCAACCACTCTCGATGAAGTATTCACTTGTGGCTTTCGCCGAATCGTATTCTACCATGTTTGTGCGTTTTGTCAAGTGACATTTCCCAAAAAACGTCCAAATCGGCGCAAAATGCGGTGCTCTTGCAATTTTTGAAAAAAAGTGCTATATTGAGGAAACTTTGCACACAAAATCTATTCGACAGGAGCTCGTTTGCGATGGTCTTCAGCAGTGTCAGCTTTCTTGTTTTCTTTCTTCCCTGCCTGCTCGTTCTTTATTTTATGGTGCCGCGCCGGTACCGCGGGGCACGGAATTTCATCCTGCTCGCGTTCAGCCTCGCCTTCTACGCCTGCGGCGGGCCGAAGTTTTTGCTGCTCATGCTGCTCTCCATCGTCATCAATTACTGCTGCGGGCTCCTCGCGGGGCCAAAGCACCGCCCCGCCGTCCGAAAGGCAGGCGTGACACTCGCAGCCGTGCTGGGGCTCGGGCTTCTCGGCTGGTTCAAGTACGCGGGCTTTTTCGGTGAGATGCTCCACGCCCTGATGCCCTTTATCCCCGTGCCGCAGGTCACGCTGCCCATCGGCATCTCATTTTTTACCTTCCAGGGTCTCAGCTATGTGATCGACGTTTTCCGCGATGACGCCGCCGTGCAGAGAAGCCCTCTCAAGCTCGCACTCTATATCTCGTTTTTCCCCCAGCTCGTCGCCGGTCCCATCGTACGCTACACCACGGTCGCAGACGAGATCGACGAGCGGCACGAGTCCGTTTCCGAATTCTCCGCGGGCGCGGTGCGCTTTCTCTTCGGCCTTGCCAAGAAAATGCTGCTCGCCAACGCTGTCGCGCAGATCGCCGACGCCGCCTTTTCCGCCGTCTCCCCCTCGGTGGCCCTTGCGTGGCTCGGCGCCGTCGCCTACACGTTTCAGATCTACTTCGACTTTTCCGCCTATTCCGACATGGCCATCGGCCTTGGCCGGATGTTCGGCTTCCACTTTCTTGAAAACTTCAACTATCCCTATGTCTCCCGCAGCGTCACCGAGTTCTGGCGGCGCTGGCATATCTCGCTCTCCACGTGGTTCCGCGACTATGTCTACATTCCCCTCGGCGGCAACCGCTGCTCCCGCGCGCGCAATATTCTGAACCTCTTTCTCGTCTGGGCGCTCACAGGCCTCTGGCACGGAGCCAACTGGACATTCATCGCGTGGGGCCTGTGGTTCTTTGTGCTGCTCATCGGCGAAAAGTTTCTCTGGGGTAAGGCGCTCTCGCGCCTTCCGTCTCTTTTGCAGCATGTCTACGCCATGCTGCTCGTCATTTTGAGCTCTTCCGCGCGGACGATATCGGCGCTGCGCTGTGCTACATGGCCGCGATGTTCGGCCGCGCCCCCGCCCTCTGCGACAGCCGCGCCGTGTACTACGCGCTTGAATTCTGGCCGGAGCTGCTGCTCTGCTGTATTGCTGCCCTGCCGGTCAAAAACCTGCTCGAAACGGCGCTTGAAAAGCGTAACAGCAAGCTCTCCCGCGGCATCCTCATCGTGGGGCCGAAGCTCGCCTCCCTCGCACTGCTCGCGCTTTCCTACTGCAGGCTCGTCACGGGCTCGTTCAATCCCTTTATCTATTTCCGCTTCTGAAAAAGGAGGTGTCTGCGCATGAAACGTATCTGTGAATGGGCGATGGCCTTGCTCTTTTCCGGCGTGCTGCTCGTCCTGATGGCTGCGACCATCCTGCTGCCGAAAAACCGCTACTCCTACTACGAAAACCGCAACCTCTCCGCCTTTCCCGAGATCACGGCGGAATCGGTCCTCAGCGGTCAGGTCTTCGACGACCTCGAGACCCTGTTCTGCGACTACGCCGCCTGGCGAACTCCCGCGCTCAAGGCCGTCACATGGGCCGATCTGAACGTTTTCCGCCGTCCCGTGGTCAACGAGACTGTCGTCACGGACGATGTCCTGCTGCCGCAGCTTTACGATCCCGCCATGAGCGATGACGACATCCGCGCGCAGGCAAAGCTCGTCGCGGAGGACAACGCCGCGCTGCAAAAGCAGGTCGAATCCTACGGCGGGCGTTACTGCTATGTCGCCGTTCCGTGCCAGTATGTCTACTATGAGGACAGCTACCCCGCCTATCTCACGAACCGCTCGCGCTATACCGACCTTGAGCTCTCCGCACTGACGGAGGAGATGAACGCGCAGGGCGTGTGCTTCCTCGACATGGGCCCCGTCTTCGACTCGCTCGGCCATCCGCCCGAGTTCAGCTCGCGGGTGGACAACCACTACGGTCTTCTTGGCGCGTATGAGACCTACCGTGCCGCCGCACAGAAGCTAAACGGCGACTATGGCCTCGCGCTCTCCTTCCCCGAAGAGGGCACGGATGTGACGTTTTCCGCGCTGCCTAACCCCTATATGGGCTCGCGCACGCGCAAGCTTCTGGGGCTGCGCGGCGATGATGAAAAGCTGCTCACCGCCGCCTTCCGCGAGGATATCCCCTTCACCCGCCTTGACAACTGGCAGGAGGTGGCCTCTGCGGTCTACGCCCTTCCCGCCACCGAGGATGAAGCCCTGACCTACGGCCTCTACATGGGCGGCGACATCGCCGAGACGTGCATCCGCACGGACCGCCCCTCGCTCCCCACCGCCCTCATCTTCGGCGACAGCTTCACCAATGCCGTGGAGAGCCTCGCCTATTACAGCTTCGACGAGATGCGCTCTGTCGACCTGCGGCACTATAAGACGCAGAGCATCAGCGACTATATCGCCGCCTATCAGCCCGACGTCGTCATCTGCATCCGCGATTACGAGGCGCTCCTCTCGCGCAGCGACAACGGCGGCCTCTCCTGACTTCAAGCAAGGAGGTCTTTTATGACCGTCTCCCTTTCCGATCATTTTACGTATCAAAAGCTGCTGCGCTTTGTCGCGCCCAGCATTTTGATGATGATCATCACCTCTATTTACAGCATTGTCGACGGCTTTTTCGTCTCGAACTTCGTCGGCAAAAATTCGTTTGCCGCGCTGAACCTCATCTTTCCCGTCATCATGGCGCTCGCCGCCGTCGGCTTTATGATCGGCACGGGCGGCAGCGCGCTCATCGCCAAAACGCTCGGCGAGGGCAAGCCCAGGGAAGCGAACGAGATCTTCTCCATGCTCGTCATCGTGCTTGCCGCCGGCGGCGCGATTTTAAGCGGCGTGTGCATCGTTTTCCTGCGCCCCATCTCGTTCGCCGTCGGCGCGACGGACCTGACGATCGACGACTGCGTGCTCTATGGGCGCGTACTGCTGGCTGCTCTCCCCTTTTTCATGCTGCAAAACAGCTTTCAGAGCTTTTTGGCGACGGCGGAAAAGCCGCACTTTGGCCTGCGCGTGACGGTGTTCGCGGGGCTGACGAACATGGTACTCGATTTTCTGCTCGTCTACGTGTTCCCGTTCGGGCTTCTCGGTGCGGCGCTCGCCACGGCGTTTTCGCAGATTGTCGGCGCGCTCATCCCGCTTGTCTACTTTCTCCGCCCGAACGATTCACCGCTGCGCCTCACGCGCCCGCGCTTTGATTGCCGCACCCTTGGCAAGGCCTGCTACAACGGCTCGAGCGAGATGGTCAGCAACCTTTCGACCTCTCTCGTCGGCGTACTCTATAACGTGCAGCTCATGGCGATTGCCAAGGAAAACGGCGTGAATGCCTACGGTGTTCTGATGTACGTGAGCTTCATCTTCATGGCGTTTTTCTTCGGCTATTCCATCGCCGTCACGCCCGTCGTCGGCTATCACTACGGCGCGCAGAACCACGCCGAGCTCAAAAGCCTCCTTAAAAAGAGCCTGACCGTCACGCTCATCACGAGCCTTGCGATGACGGCCTCGTCCATCCTGCTGGCAAATCCCATCGCCCACATTTTCGTCGGCTACGACGCGGAGCTGTGCGGCATGACGGTCAACGCGCTGCGCATCTACGCGCTCTCATTCCTCGTCTGCGGTTTCAATATCTTCGGTTCGGCGTTTTTCACGGGGCTCAACAATGGCACAGCCAGCGCGCTCATTTCGTTCCTGCGTACGCTCGTCATTCAGGTCGCCGCGGTGCTTCTTTTGCCAAAACTTCTCGGCATCAACGGCATCTGGCTCGCCATCACCGTGGCCGAAGCGCTCACACTGCTTGTCACTGCCGCGCTCTTCCTCGCGGGGCGCAGAAAGTATCACTACGTCTGACGGTTTTTCATGCGTAATACCGGAAGCGGTGGACTTCCTCGCGCTCTTCTGATAGAATTTATTTAGAGACAGCGTGAGATAAATCGAGATCTGATGGAGCATTAGAAGTGGAAATCAGAAAAGTAAATGAAAATAAAAAGCAATTCCTCATACTTCTGCTGTTGGCAGACGAGCAGGAAGATATGGTCGACCGCTATCTCGAAAAAGGCGCAATGTACGTTCTTGACGACTGCGGTGTGAAGGCAGAATGTGTTGTCACAGATGAAGGTGACGGAATCCTTGAAATCAAGAATATTGCAGTTGATCCGAGGCATCACGGAATGGGATATGGCAAAGCACTGATTGATTTTCTTGCCAGTAAATATGCAGATGAATATTCTGTTTTGCAGGTTGGAACAGGGGACAGTCCATTGACGATACCCTTTTATGAAAAATGCGGATTTATCCGTTCTCACAAGGTTCAGAATTTTTTTGCCGACAATTATGACCACCCCATTTATGAGGGCGGCGTACAGCTAATAGATATGATATATTTACGAAGGCATATATAAATTTCGGCTCGCCAACCTGAAAACACCCTACCCGCGCCTCCGTATGCCGCAGCCATACGGAGGCGCGGCTGTTTTTTGCCGGCAGGCCCGCGTGCAAGACACATTTTTAGTCATATTTTATCCGTTTCCCTCTTGACATCTCATATTGTTGTGATATTATTTTGATATCAAGTTTGGAGGTGCTTTTTATGGAAGAAAAGATCATCACCGGTCACAAAAACGGCATGCTCGTGCTGCTGCTTGAGATCGCTCTCTACATCGCCGCGGTCGTTTTCCTGATCGTCGGCATCCATGTGGGCTTTCTGCCCCTCATCGTCCTGTGCGTCATCGTGCTGTCGCTCGGCTGGATCCCGCTGTGCGGCCTGCGCGTCCTCAAGCCGCAGGAGGCGCTGGTGCTCACGCTCTTCGGAAAGTACATCGGCACGCTCAAGGGCGAGGGCTTCTACTGCGTCAATCCCTTCTGCTCGTCGTTCAACCCCGCCGCCAAGACGAAGCTCAACCAGTCCGGCGACGTGGACGGTGGCCACAAGGGCGCCAATCTTCTTGTCGCCATGCAGGGATCGTCCGCCACGGTCGAGGTGGGCGGCAGCAAGAAGATCTCGCTCAAGATCATGACGCTCAACAACGCCCGCCAGAAGATCAACGACTGCCTCGGCAACCCCGTGGAGATCGGTATCGCCGTGATGTGGCGCGTGACCGACACAGCCAAGGCCGTGTTCAACGTGGATAACTACAAGGAGTACCTGTCGCTCCAGTGCGACGCGGCACTGCGCAATATCGTGCGCGTCTATCCCTACGACGTCGCTCCGAATGTCGACACCACGGGCGACGGTCAGGCCGACGAGGGCAGCCTTCGCGGCTCGAGCGAGGTCGTGGCCGCACGCATCCGCGATGAAATTCAGGCCAAGGTCGCCGACGCGGGCCTTGAGATCATCGAAGCGCGCATCACCTATCTTGCCTACGCGCCGGAGATTGCGGCGGTCATGCTCCAGCGCCAGCAGGCCAGCGCCATCATCGACGCGCGCAAGATGATCGTCGACGGCGCGGTCGGCATGGTCGAGATGGCGCTCGATCGCCTGGCGGAAAAGGGCACGGTCGAGCTCGACGAGGAGCGCAAGGCGGCCATGGTCTCGAACCTGCTCGTGGTGCTGTGCGGCAACCACGATGCGCAGCCTGTCGTCAACTCCGGAAGCCTCTATTAACCCGACATGAACGACAACGCCAAAAAGCAGGTTCCCCTGCGCCTTTCGCCCAAGCTCTACGCCGCCATCGCCGCCTGGGCGGAGGACGATTTCCGTTCCGTCAACGGGCAGATCGAATATCTGCTCACCGAATGCGTACGCCAGCGGAAAAAGAACGGCAAGTACGTCGGCGAGGAGATCGACGTGCCGCCCGAGCTCGATCTCAAGTGAATAAGCGTTAAGAATGCGGAAAGAATTCGTTTCTTTCCGCATTTCTGCTCTTCATTCCATTCAGGAATGGTCATTTGTTCAAAGTTTATTGATGACTTTTCCCCGCTGCTGTGTCATAATGTTTGCAAATGCTATTTGATCGAAACGAGGTATCCCGTATTGAAAAAACTCAACCAGGCGATCGACCGCTTCTGTATCCTGCACCCGAATTTTGGCATCCCCAACCTGATGCTCTATGTCGTCATCGGCAACGTGGTGCTGGGACTTTTGTCCAACTTCTCGAGCGGCAACTTTTTAAGTTTCTTTTCCTACACGCTCTCAGGCCTGCTCCACGGGCAGGTGTGGCGGCTCATCACCTTTGTCCTCATCCCTGAGAGCACAAGCCCGTTTTACCTTCTCATCACCTGCTACTTCTACTACTGGATCGGCTCGACGCTCGAGCGGCAGTGGGGTACGGCCAAGTTTACGACGTATTACCTGAGCGGCATGCTGCTCACCGTCCTCGGCGCGAGCATCGTCAGCCTCATCACGGGCTACAACATCCCCGTTTACGGTGCAAATTATGTCAACTTCGCCATGTTCATGGCCTTTGCCCTGCTCTATCCTGATACGCAGGTACTCTTTATGTTCATCATTCCTATTCGCATGAAGTGGCTCGCGTATATCGACGTATTCTACTTCTTCTTCGACATCGCCCGCTATATTGCCGCCGGCAGATGGTACTATTCCATCATGCCCATCGTGGCGCTTTTGAACTTCGTCATCTTCTTCTGGCCCGAGCTTACGCGCTTTTTCAAGCTTGAGCACCACCAGAGCAGGCAGGCCACACACTTCCACAACACCGTGCGCGCCCAGCAGCGTCAGGAGCAGTATCAGCAGCAGACGCAGGGCTTCCGCCACAAGTGCGCCGTGTGCGGCCGCACGGACGTGACAAATCCTGAGCTGCAGTTCCGCTATTGCAGCAAGTGCGCGGGGTATCACTGCTTCTGCTCTGACCATATTTTCAATCACGTCCACTTTACGGACGAGCAGCCATAAGCAAAGGGAGGCCATCATTATGGCATATACGAAAGAACAGGCGTGGGATTTGCTCACGCAGTACAACAAGGGTGAATTCCACTTAAAGCACGCCAATACGGTCGCCGACGTGATGCGCTGGTACGCGGAAAAGCTCGGCTACGGCGACGAGGCGGACTTCTGGGAGATCGTCGGCCTTCTCCACGACCTCGATTTTGAGATGTATCCCGACGAGCACTGCATCAAGTCGCAGGAGATCATGCGTCAAGCCGGTCTCGACGAGCGCCTGATCCGCGCCACTGCCAGCCACGGCTACGGCCTGCACTTTGACGGTCTTCCCGAGCCGCAGCACGAGATGGAAAAGGTCCTCTTTGCCACCGACGAGCTCACAGGCCTGATCGGCGCGGTCGCGCTCATGCGCCCGAGTAAGAGCGTCAGCGATCTTGAGGTCAAGTCCGTCAAGAAAAAGTATAAGGACAAGAAGTTTGCCGCCGGCTGCTCGCGCGAGGTCATCGAGCGCGGCGCGGAAATGCTCGGCTGGGATCTTGACACGCTCATTGAGCAGACGATCCTCGCCATGCGTGCAAGCATTCATGTCGAATAATTTCCCTGCATAACATTTTACCGGTCATCTATTACCTGCGGAAAGGAAGGTGCTTTTATGAGCGATTTTACTCCCACGCCCATCCCCAGCTTCAGCGGAAAGTACCGCAACCACATGCTGCTGGTGCCCGAGTGCATCAATGAATGCAGCGGCATTCGCATCTTCGGCAGGACGCTCAAGTCCTTTGTCTTCTCCACCGACGTTGCCACCATCGCAAGCTGCAACGCCGACGCGGTCATCGCCGTCTATTCCTTCACACCTCAGCCGCGCATCGTACGCGCCGTCCTGAGCGTAGCGGATATGCCCGTGCTCGTCGGCACTGGCGGCGGCTTCACCACCGGTGCGCGTGCCGTTGCGCAGGCGATGGAGGCCGAGCACTGCGGCGCTTACGGCGTCGTGCTCAATGCGCCCGTTTCAGCCGATATCCTGCGCGACATTAAGACGCATATCGACATTCCGGTCGTGGCGACCATCGTCTCCGCCACGCAGGACACCGAGGCACGCATCGCCGCGGGCGTCGACATTCTGAACGTTTCCGCCGCGGCGGAGACGCCGCAGCTCGTCACCGCGCTCCGCGCCCGTCATCCCGAGATCCCCATCATCGCCACCGGTGGCCCCTCGGACGACACGATCCGCAAGACCATCGCCGCGGGCGCGAACGCCATTACCTACACCCCGCCCGACAGCGGCACGCTGCTCGCCGGCATCATGCACGCACACCGCGAGCGCTACCGGTAAATGACATAAAGAATGCTGGCTCATAAGAGCCAGCATTTTTCTTTTGTCTTCACGCTTCCTTGTTCGACACAAACTGGTAGCTGCCTTTGCTGCCCTTCAGCGTGACGATCCCCTTTTCACCGCTCTCCTGCTCATAGGTGAGCGCGATAGTCCCGTCCTCGTTCTGCTCGAGCGAGGTGACCGTGCAGCGCTGGAAATTCGTATCGCCGTGGAGCAGATAATAGGCGTCGTACTCCTCGAGATAGATGAACTGGTCGAGATTCTTTTTGTTCGTCTCGTCCAGTGCCACGCCCAAATACTCCTGCAAAAAGGCGTCCATTTCCGTTCTCTGCGTTTTGATGGGATAATGCTCAAACGCCACCGGGCCGATCGCTGTCTGTTCTGCCTCAGTGACCTCTTCCTGTATTCCTGTCGGGCCATTATAGAAGAGCTCATAGAGGTCGATGTCCGCGGCGGTGTCGTAATAGCTGCTGAGCAGCATATTCGTCATGCACACGCCGCTGCCCACATTGAAAAATTCCGTGTTGAACCATTCGATGTCCACCGCAGACGTCTCATCATCCGGCGGCGGTACATCGTCCGCGGGCTTTGTGCCGCAGGCATTCAGTGCGCAGCACAGGGTAAAAAGCAGCAGAAAGATTTTCACTCTCTTCATTTCTCTCATCCTCCGTAAAAGTGGTCCTATCGTGATCGCTTCTGCGGCACTGCCGCGCTTTTTACGCCATGGGACTCTCCTCCCTCTCTTTTACTTTCTCAGTACGGATACGGGAATGCGGAGAACACCGCGTGGCCGTCGACAAGGGTAAAGGGATATTCATAGGCTTCCGTCTTGCCGGTGTCTGTCCACGTCTGCGCGGTGTCGTCCCACGCAAGCAGCACGACCGTCTGTGTCAGCACGCCGCTGTCTCCGTCGAGCGCAGCCGTGCACGTGTATCCGCCCAGGCTCTCGTTGCCGCCGCGGCCCGCGGACATGACATAGAGTCTGCCGTCAATATCACGGTAACGCTGCTCAGTGCTGCCCAGCCACTCGTCGGCAAGCTCCGGCGTGACATACCGCAGCAGCAGCGCACGGAGGCCCTCCAGTGTTTCCACGCCCTTGATGTCCGCCAGATCATAAAGATTGCCGTCGATCTCGGCTGTCACATTGTAGTCCATCGGCGGATCGTCCATATAAAACCACGACCACAGTATCGCCGCCGCCTTGAAATCCGCTGTCACAGTCTGCTCCTGCGACACGCTCAGGATTGTCTTCGCGTGCTCACTGAGCGCGTTGTAGAATTCGCTGTACGGCACCGCGAACACCTGCGGCCCCGCCGCATACGGCGCGATGACGTACTGGTCGAATGTGACCGTCAGGCCGTTTTCCGTAAAGTTCAGCGTCGCGAGCGTGGGGAAATCCTGCAAATAAGAGTCATAATCGTCAAAATATCCTTCGCTGAGGCCCTTTTGCGCGATCTGCTCGTAGATATTCCAATAAATGCTCTCCTGCAGCGAATTGCCCTGCAAGTCGCCCTCCTCCGAGGCCAGCGCGTCCAGCGTCAGGAATTCGCCCGTCGTCAGGTCAAAGCTCCACGCGCGGGTGGCGGAATTCGGATGCACGCCGCCGTAGTAGGTGTAGTTCTCCGCCGCGATGCTCAGGAGCTTCCCCTCGGTCATGTAGGTCTGCGTCAGGCTCAGTTCGTTCGTCCAGTAGCTTCCGTTCAAAAAGACCGATGTGCCGTTTTCCGCGTAGAGCTCCTTGGCCTCCGCGGCCATCTGCGCCGCCTCGGACTCAAGACCCGCGAGCACGTTGTTCATCTCCGTGTTGAAGGCGTTCTGCGCCGTGACCTGCGCGGGGTTGCCCGTGCCGCCGTTCGCCGTCACGTTCTCCGCCAGCGTGTAGAGCTTGCCGTCCTCCGTGCGCAGTTCGAGCACCGGCAGTTCGTAGCGCTCCGCCAGAAGCACCGTACCGTCGTCGGCCTTGTACTCGTTTTCGTAGATCTGCGTCGCGACTTCAAAGTGCAGCGCGCTCGCCTGCGGCGGCGCGTTGTCCTCTGGCCCGCTGGGCGCTCCCGCGCCGCAGGCGGTCAAATTCAGCGCCAGCACGCAGCAAAGCAGCAGCGTCATCCATTTTTTCATTCTGTTCTCCTTTCGAGGTCTCGGTTCCTTGCTCAAACGATCACAGGCCCCTCCGTCCACGCGCTGCTGCCTCTGGCCGCGCGCAGCTCGGGATAGGCGAGCACGTATTGATCCGCCGCGCACGCCGTCAGAGCGAAGAGCTTCTGCGCCTCCTCACTCAACGCGCGCACATCGGCGCTCTTGGTCAGCACCGGTGCGCTTCCCGTTTTTTTGATCGTTTTGAGCAGCTTTCGTCCCCGCTCATTGCACGCCAGCACGCGCAGATAGGGGACCTCCGGCGGCACATCCGCCGCCGTCACGTCCAGATACGCCGCAAGCAGCATCCGCCGCAGCCGCGCATAGGCATAGCGCTTCGTCTTCACCGCGGAGAGCAGCTCGTCGACGGACGCTGCCGTCCGCGCTGCGTCATAAAACCGGCGATAAAGGCCTTCATTCCCGCTGTCATAGCGGGCGAAGTCCTCCTCGCACATCGCGCGCAGCCGGGAAAGCACCGCTCGCTCCGCATTCTGCATCGTCACCGGCGCGCGGCCCGCTGCGCATTCGCGCGCATAGATGGCGGCGCTCTCCGCCGTCAGATACGCGGAGGCGTCCTCTCCATTCGTGAGCAGCTCGCGGATGTGGCTCGCCGAGGCGAAGCCCTTCGCCGCACCCCCGTTGTGCCCGACGACCTTTCGCAATATTGCCAGCGGCGCGATGGTACTGCCGCTTTGCAGCAGCGCCTTGCAGTATTCTACGCCGAGGATATCGTTCGGCTCCCGGAGCACTGCGGCATCCTCGCCGATGAGCGCCCTCGCGGCGCTCTCCCTCGCCGCGGCAAAGGACAGGCCCTTGGCAAGCTCCTCTCGCAGCGCGTCGGGAAAATCCGCCCGCAGCAGTGCCTTTGCCGCGCGCTGCAATTTCGCCGCGTTACCGCATTCGCTGCCAAAGGCCAGCGTGTCGACCACGCCCGTCGCCGCCAAAATGCTCACGCCGCCGCGGGCAAAGCCCTCCGCCGACGAAATGGCCCACGGCAGCGGCAGCTCAAGGACTAAATCTGCCCCGCCGCGCACGGCAGCCTCGGCGCGCGCATGCGCGCGTTCAATGGCAAAATCGCCCCGCTGGACAAAATCGCCGCTCATCGCGCACACGACCGCGCACTCTTCCTCGCCTGCCAGACGGCGCAATTCATCAATTTGCCACTTGTGGCCGCGGTGGAAGGGATTATATTCGCATATTATACCAAATACCCTCATCGAAGTCCTCTCAAAGCGGTTACAAAAGAGTTACGTTTTGTTAAATTTACTTGTCTTTGCGAAAAAAGTTGTTATAATATATTCTGTATCGAATTGTACATCCGATTAATTTGATTCTTATTTTATCGGAAATTCGGGCGCAATGCAAGCGCCCTCGGAAAAAGGAGTATACTTATGAATGTTCTGGTCATCAACGCAGGTTCTTCTTCCCTGAAGTATCAGCTGCTCAACCCCACCACGGGCGAGCTGCTGGCGAAGGGTCTGTGCGAGCGCATCGGCATCGACGGTCTGTTCACCTATAAGCCCCAGCTTCCCGGCAAGGAAGCCATCAAGGCCGCTTCCGTCTCCATGCCCACCCACAGCGAGGCCATCCAGGCCGTGCTGAACGCGCTCGTCGACGAGAAGAACGGCGTCATCGGCTCCATGAAGGAGATCGACGCTGTCGGCCACCGCGTCGTCCACGGCGGCGAAAAGTTTGCCAAGTCCGTCGTCATCACCGACGAGGTCATGCAGGCAATCGAGGAGTGCAATCCCCTCGCCCCGCTCCACAACCCCGCCAACATCATCGGCATCAAGGCCTGCCAGGAGCTCATGCCCGGCGTGCCCATGGTCGCCGTGTTCGACACTGCCTTCCACCAGACCATGCCTCCCGTGGCTTACACCTATGCTCTTCCCTATGAGTATTATGAGAAGGACAAAGTCCGCCGCTACGGCTTCCACGGCACCTCTCACAAGTATGTTTCCCAGCGCGCGGCCGATATGCTCGGCAAGGCCATCGAGCAGCTCAAGCTCATCTCCTGCCACCTCGGCAACGGCTCCTCCGTCACCGCGATCGACGGCGGCAAG
>ERZ791625.293-NODE-293-length-40405-cov-3.903197_pt1 | contig 40405 bp, 34 predicted proteins | sample MGYA00510267_ERZ791625 | MGnify/ENA primary metagenome ERZ791625 (study PRJEB30046, sample SAMN00715229) | human gut metagenome | study: EMG produced TPA metagenomics assembly of the A metagenome-wide association study of gut microbiota in type 2...
GTGCTGGAGAAAGCAAACTTCAAGCTACTTGTTCTTGTTGGCGATATCTATCAGATAGAGTCAATTTACTTTGGAAACTGGTTTAGTATTGCCCAAAAATTTGTGCCGAAAACATCGATATTTGAGTTGACCCATCCATATCGCACTACTAATAATAATTTGCTGACGGTTTGGGAGCGCGTGCGCAACCTTGACGATGCAATTTTAGAGGCGCTAGTAAAGAATGGATATGTCGCAAGATTAGATGAATCCATCTTTGAGCATACCGAAGACGATGAGATTATTCTTTGCTTGAATTATGATGGGCTATATGGCATCAATAATATAAATAGGTTTTTGCAAAATAGTAATCCAAACGAGAGCGTTGTATGGGGAATAAACACATACAAAGTAGGCGATCCGATTCTGTTTAATGAATCGAATATCTTTTCACCTCTAATCCACAATAACTCCAAAGGAAGAATTGTCGATATTTGCCCAGAAGAACAGCAAATTCGGTTCAATATTGAACTTGAGGAATCAATTAATGAGATTGACGCTTGGGGATATGATTTTGAGCTCATTGGAGAATCAGAAGTAGGAAAATCTATTATCTCGTTCAGTGTGAACAAATATCGGAGCACAGATGAGGATGATGACGACAGCGATTCTACCATTGTTCCATTTCAGGTTGCATATGCAGTTTCTATCCACAAGGCACAGGGCTTGGAATATGACTCTGTGAAAATCGTAATTACAAATGAAACTGAGGAAAGGATTACGCACAACATTTTCTATACAGCTATTACGCGTGCTAAGAACAACTTGAAGATTTATTGGAGTCCTGAGACGGAACAGTATGTGATAGGGCGGCTCGAGGCAAAAAATTCTGCAAAAGATGCACACTTGTTATCTCAACTCTCTTCGCTCACGATGACGAATTAAATGGACTAATCTGTTTTGATGACAAGCAGATTTACCTGATAGCAGAATAAAAATCACTGCCGGGAGGTTGAGCTGATGGCAACAAAAATTGCAGTTCTTTCGGACACGCATGGCCTGCTTCGCCCGGAAGTACTGGACAGAATCGCCGGCTGCGATGCCATTATTCACGGCGGCGACATCAACAAACCGGAAATCATTGACCGCCTGAAGGAAATCGCGCCGGTCTACGTCGTTCGCGGCAATAACGATAAAGAATGGGCAGAGAACATACCGGAAAGCCTGACCTTTCAGATTGAGAAATGCAGATTCTTTGTGGTTCATAACAAGAAATTTGTACCCAAAGACTTGCGCGACACGGATGTGGTGATCTACGGTCATTCTCATAAATACGCCGAGCAAATGGTGAATGGTGTCCTCTGGCTGAATCCGGGAAGCTGCGGTAAGCGCCGGTTCGATCAGGAGATCACATTCGCCATGATGACCGTTGATGGCAGCAAAACAGAAATCGAAAAAATCACAATTCCACACACCTGATACATTCAAAGGATTTCCCCTGCACAGTCACTGCTACGGTGGCTGTGCTATTTTTTTGCCTGCATACCTGCGGCCTGATGCTGAACGCACGCTTCATGCAACTTAATAATGTCCCCTGCCGATCGCCTCCAGTCATTGCAGAAGCTATCAATACTGTATGCAAATTGACTTGGAGAATGAAAAAATGCGTAATTTCGAAATAAATAGTTTACGATTAAAGTCGTATGTTTCTAATTGTGAGCACACGCTCATCTACAGATGCAGAAAAACGCTCTTATCCGCGGTAAAATATATATACAGGATAAGTAGAAAGGCAGGTGCGTGAACATGGACAAGGAAATGAGCCTCAAGAATCGGGACAGACTCATTCAGCTGGGCATAACCATTTCTACGTTCAGAAAGTATCGCGGCCTGTCCCAAGAGCAGCTGGCAGAACGTGCGTCAGTCAGTCGTTCTCTTATCAGTTCAATCGAGGCTGCGGGTATAGCCAAATCCTTTTCGCTTGAGGTGTTCTATAACATCGCCGATGCGTTGGAAATAGACCCTGCGACTTTGCTGAGTGCACCGGCTCAGTTCGATAATCTGTTGAAACAGAACACCTGACCACATCCTTGGGATAGCTGATATAGAATCATTGCAGCACAGACTGCCGGTATCAAACACTGGCGGACTGTGCTGTTTTTTCGTGTTGGGAATGTATCTGCTGTTGTTCGGCGAAAGGAGATGGAATTAATGGCAGGCTTGTTTAAGAAAATCGGCAGGGCGCGCCGGATTCCGGAGGAACTGGCGCAGTATGACGATGAACATTTGCTGTACTGTGTGGAAAAGGATCGTGTTGAAACCGTTCTTGAGAGTACACTGCATGAGACCGATGATCCGAAGGAGATCATTGATGTCACATTAAAAACGGTATGTGAGTTCTATGGCGGAGACTGGGCCGGCGTCATGGATATCGATATGGACACCTGCCTGTGGAGGCCGGTCTGCTGGTTCCGCGCGGGAGGCGCAACCGACAGAACGCTTGACAGACTGGGTGGTTTGGAAGATGCCGAGGTCATGCCGCGCTGTCTGGAATCCATGCACAGCGCCATGCCTATTGTTCTCACTGATACAACTGAAATCAGGGAATCCAATCCGGCAGAATTTACATTGTATGAGCGCCTGGATGCAAAAGCCATTCTTGCGTCCCCGTTCTCTCCGGCACCGACCGGCTTTCTTGTCATCCGCAACCCTTCGAGATATCTGGAGCGGCCGGAAGCGCTGTACATCTTCGCCTATGTTCTTCACCGCGCGCTTGCCCAGCAGAATGTCATGGAACGTGAGAAGATTATCGAAGCCATGAACCCGATAGAACCGAGTTATGATGTCTATATCAGTTTCTTCCGCGACCTGGAAATCCGCACAGCAGGCGGTACGCTGACCGAGCAGATCATCAATGCACCAAAAACCATTCAGCTTGTTGCCTATCTGTTGCTGAAGCCGGAACGTGCCCATTCACCGAGAGAAATCTTTGAACACCTGAACCCCGGCGAAGATTTTGACGGAAATACAAATGCGATCCGCGGCAGCATATACCGGTTTTCCAATATGTACGCAAAGCGCACAGGACAATCCGCAAGACTGATTATCCGCGAAGGCAGCGGGTACAGGAGAAATCCGAATCTGAAGATTACGACCGACATCGAACAGTTTGACCTTCACCTGAAAGCAACCGAGGCGGCATCCGGAAGCGCTGAAAGAATTGAGGAGCTTCGCAAGGCGGTAGAACTTTACAAAGGCCCGGTTTTCATGTGCGGCAGAGACCAGCTTTGGCTGAATGATATTGTCAGTCAGTATGAGGTTCGCTACATCAAGGCCGCAGATGCCCTGATGCGCGAGCTTGCAAAGCAGAAAGACTATGCAGGTGTCATGCAGTACGCCGCCAGGGCGCATGAGATGTTCCCCGGCAACGGCCTGATCTGTTATTGGCTCATCATGGCGACATACAGTCTGTCCGGTGCCGATATGGCGAAAAAGGAATATTTCCGTCTCAAAGACGATATGACACAGGAGGAAATCGATGTGGTGACAGAGCATCTGAAAAAGAACAGCCTGATTCGATATGAGGAGCTGTTCGGCGTGTAACACATCCGGCGCACAGAGAAAACACCCGATTTTTTCCAAAACACAATGAGCGCACAATCCGGAGTTAAAATAGAATAGAACGAACAGCCGTGACACTTCAGCTGCACAGCTGAGGAACCCCCGTAAGTTAGCCTTTTAGCGCAAAAGCTAAACGACAACTTACGGGGGTTTTCTTATGTCTCCGGCACAATTACATCATAGAGAGGCTTTTGTTCCGGCAGACAAAGACCTCTCTGTTTTTTATGCCCAAAAGCGCAGAACGCGCTGCCGTTCTCCTCCTCCGGTTTCTGAATTCCAAACAAAATTCAGAAATTCGGAGGATAAGACAATGGCATACAACAAGGCCAGTGAAGAAAGAAAATGGCGGCTCTGGAAAGAAGCCGAGGAAAAACAGCTGCGCGAGCTTGGCGTCAGCGAGGACAGGATTGCGCAGCTTCGTGCCTACGATTGGGAGATTTTCAATTCTGACCGGCGGTATTACGAACATCATGCGGATGGCGGCGATTATCTCGAACAGCTTGCAGCAGATGAGGAGAAACCGGATGTGAAAACCGTTTCGGATTTTCTGGACGGCATCGACAGCCCTGCGCTGTTCAGTCTGCTTTCTGAAACCGACCCGATCACCGTTCTGATTGCGCTGAGAAGATCTCAGGGAAAATCATTTTCCGAGATTTCTCTGGAGATCGGGTTATCCGAAAACACTGCGCACCGGCGCTGGACACGCCTGAAAGAAAAAATCAAAAAATCTCTTTGAGCCTGTCCGAAAACAAGCTTTCCCACCGGCTAAAGGGTGAGAGGAGCAAATGGGTCTGTCTGATAAAAACGATTCGTGCTCTGCTTGCTGAACCTTGAAAATTTCATACACATTCATCAGGTACGTTCCTGTGCGGGAGAGATTCTCCAGCTGCATGATGGTGCGCGATGACACGCCTGCCCGATTCGGGTGATTACGGAAAGCAAGGCGGTGAGCGATTCCGAACCAATCAGAAATATCCGGCTGCAACGGATAAGGCCATGAAACGCACAAGGGATAATGATACTTCCGTAATTCGCGGCCCGGCCACAATGAAGGCGGGGAGGTTAGATTCCTATGAGGCAGCTTCGCAGACTGCCGCCTGGTGAGTTCCCCGCCTCCGGGAGTCGTGGACGAATGGGAGGCAGTATATAGAATTTGAGGTTTGGGAGGTGAAGCCATTGCGGAAAAACTGGGAGTACCGGCGCGGAGACGTCTATCTGGCGAACCTCGATCCGGTCGTGGGTGCAGAGATCGGCGGTATCCGCCCGGTGATGATTCTTCAGAACAACACGGGTAATTTCTTCAGCCCCACGCTGATTGCCGCGCCGCTCACCTCCAACATTGATAAAAAGCCGAATCAGCCGACACATTTCCTGCTGGAACAGGTGCGAGGGCTGAGCCGACCTTCTATGGTGATTCTGGAGCAGCTGAAAACGCTGGATAAGCGCCGAATCATCAGATACATGGGACGAGTGGACAGCAATATTCTGTACAGCCCGGAATTCTGTAAGTGCCTTGCGGTGAGCCTGGCGCTTTATTTGTAATATGCAGGCACTCGCGATGAGTGCGGAAAGGAGCAGACCATGACACTGGATGAAATGAGAAAAGTGGACATCCGGACGGTAGACCCGGCAACGCTTCATGACCGCCGGGATGTGCGCATCGACAGCCGTCAGCCGAGAGAAAAACGCATTGCGTCTTATCTGAAGCAGATCGGCAATCCCTACTGCTACGTTGACGACGGTGTTGTCGTCAAGATCGGGTTTATGAACACCCGCGAAACGATTGATGACCGGCTGGAAGGCTATGCCCGCAGTCAGGTCAGCAAGGGATGAAACAAATATCGACATCATCGACTGTCCCGGATGATTTCAATACAATGATAGCGGAGGTGATTAAAATGCCAGACAGAATCTGGAACGCAGCAGAATATACCCGTCTTTCCCGCGATGACGGCGACAAGGCGGAGAGCAATTCCATAACGAGCCAGAAGGAGATCATCCGGGACTATGTGCGCAGACATCCGGAATTTGTGATCGTTAAGGAGTATGCGGATGACGGCTATTCCGGCGTCAACTTTGAACGTCCGGGCTTCAGGCAGATGATGGAGGATATCAAGGCCAAGAAAATCGACTGTGTGATCTGCAAAGACCTCAGCCGGTTTGCCAGAAACTACATCGATGCAGGACGGTATCTGGAAAAGATTTTTCCGTTCATGGGCGTGCGGTTCATTGCCATCAATGACAACTATGATTCCTGCGGCGAAAAGGCGCAGTCCGATGCGCTGATCGTGCCGTTCAAGAATCTGATCAACGACGCCTATTGCCGCGACATATCCGTCAAGATTCGCTCTCAGCTGGACATCAAGCGCAAGATGGGCGACTTCATCGGAGCCTTTGCACCCTATGGCTACCGGAAGGACGAGGCGAATAGGAACAGACTGGTGGTGGATGAGGAGGCCGCCCGCACGGTGGAGCTGATCTTCCGGCTCCGCATACAGGGACTGTGCAATTCCGCCATTGCCGACCGGCTCAACAGAATGGACGTCCTGAGCCCCATGGAATACAAGCAGGCGCAGGGCTTCAACTACTCCTGCGGATTCCGCAGCAACGAACAGGTAGAGTGGAGCCCCATGCTGGTGAAGCGAATCCTGTCCAATGAAATCTATATCGGAACGCTGATCCAGCACAAATCCGGCACTCCGAACCACAAAATCAAAAAGCGCGTGGAGTATGACCGGGATGAATGGATCGTCATCGAGAATAACCATGAGCCCATTATCTGCCGCTCGGATTTTGATATCGTTCAGAATCTGATGCTGCGGGACGTCCGCACAGCGCCGAAGCAGGAAAAAGTTCATCTGTTTTCCGGCTTCGTGTTCTGCGGCGACTGCAAACATACCATGGTGCGGAAGACAGTCCCCAGCGGCGGGAAAAAGTATCATTACCTGGTCTGTTCCACCAACAAAGCGGGTAGGGGCTGTTCCCCGCATACATTCAGCGAGGACAAGCTGAAATCCATCGTTCTCCGGGTAGTAAACGACCATATTGAGCTGATTGCCCAGGTGGAACAGGTGATGGATTACATTGCATCGCTGCCGGAACAGGAGCGGCGAATCATCAACTATGACACCCAAATGACGGCGCTGGAAAATGAAATCAAGCGGTATCAGGATTTGAAAATCAACCTGTATTCGGATATGGCGGATGGTGTAATCAGCCGTGAGGAATACAAGGAGTTCCATGCGGGCTATGACCGCAGGATTGCAGACAGGCAGCGCCAGCTTGGAAAGCTGAAGGATGAGCGCAGTCAGGCCATGGAGAACAGCTCCGGGAACATCGAGTGGATTGAACAGTTCAAGAAGTACCGGCATTTGACGGAGCTGGACAGGGAGTGCATCGTTCACCTGATTGAGAAAATCCTGATCTATGACGGCAAGCGCATCGAAGTGTGCTTCCGCTACAAAGATGAACTGGAAAACGCACTGCAGTATATAGAACGGTTTGAGAATGTCCTTCCAGCTGAGGAAGGCGTAACAATGCTGGAGAGGAGGAACGCATAATGGCAAGAAAGAAAAGACAGTATTTACAGTCGGAGCAGGCGAAGGAACCGGTCAGTGCCATGCTGCCGTCCGTCTGGGAAACGGCCATCTAAGCCCGACTCTCGGTTGAAAACAGCAAAAAGAATGATGATGGCGATTCCATTGAGGGACAGATTGAAATCTGCCGGGACTATGTATCGGAGCACCCGTACCTTCATCTGGCAGATACCTATGTGGATAACGGATGGACCGGAACCAACACGGACCGCCCGGAGTTTCAGAGGTTGCTCTCCGACATTCGGGAGGGAAAAATCAAGGCGCTGGTCATCAAGGATTTCAGCCGCTTCTCCCGTGATTATATTGAGGCAGGCAACCTGCTGGAGAACATCTTTCCGGCCATGGGTGTGCGGTTCATTTCGGTGGTTGACCGATATGACAGCTTTGAAACGGACGGCTCCGCCAGCAGCCTGCTGATTCCGCTGAAGAACCTGATCAACAGCTTCTATTCCAGAGACCAGTCCAAGAAGGTGTCTCTGGCGGTTCATGCCAAACAGCTGGCCGGTGAACACATTCCCAGCATGATCCCCTACGGATACCGGAAATCGACCACACAGGAGTACCGGTTTGAACCCGATCCGGAGACCGCACCGATTGTCAAGAGAATCTACGCACAGTTTCTCTGCGGCACCGGAGCGCGCCCCATCATGCGTCAGCTGAATGAAGAAGGAATTCCTTCTCCCGGTAAGCTCCGCTATCTGCGCGGACAGACCAATCGGGCGTGCTATTCCGACTGCCTCTGGACACAGCAGGTTATCAAACAGATATTGATGAATCCGACCTATATGGGCGACCTTGTCTTTGGGCGGATGCCGACGGCGCTGTATCTGGGACAGCCGGATTACCACTATGAACCGGATGAGAGTAAGTGGCGTATTCTGCCGGATATGCACGAAGCGCTGGTCAGCCGGGGCGACTTCTATCAGGTCAGAGAAATTCTGGAGGCAGGCCGCCGCGAGAATGAGGCCAAACTGGAAGCCAGCCGGAATTACCGCGAAAAGCATCCGCAGATCTTCAGAACCGGAATCGTCCGGTGCGGGCACTGCGGCTCCAATCTTGGCTACAGCCGTCACGGAGAGAAAAAGGAAGGCCGGTACAACTGCCGGAACAAGCAGTATGGCCGCTGCGATGTTGCCGTCGGCATCTCGGAGAAAAAGCTCGCGCCGATTGTCTGGAACGCGATCCAAACACAGTTTGCCCTGTTCGCGGATTTTGAGAAAGTTGCCGGGCGGCTGAAAGACAGCGGCATTCAGACACAAAGGCAGACCGATCTCCAACAGGAAATGCTGGAAGTTAGTGAAAAGCTGTCTGGTTATCAGAAAAAGCGGGAGCAACTCTACAATGACTATGTGGACGGTATCCTCTCTGCCGGAGACTATATCGAGCTGAAAACCCGTTTTGATGCAGCGTATCAGGAGCAGAGCTCTCGGCTCAATCAGCTGTCGGTGGAGCTGGCCAGGCTGAACCGGATGCTTTCTGATGAGAACAAGTGGCTTGTGAACATCCGGAATATCCGCAAGGCGCGGAAGCTGACGCCGGAAATTGCCCAGGCGATGATTGATCACATCAACGTATATAAAACCGGTTATGCCCAGCACCGGCTGGAGATCATATTCCGTTTTCAAGAGGAACGGGATGTACTGGAAGCTGTTTATCACGAAATGATAGGAGGTGAACCCCAGTGAAGAAATTGTATTTGTATATTCGCTTGTCCGATGCAGACGATGACCTGAAATTCAAGACCGAGAGCGAGAGTATCGCCAATCAGCGCACACTGCTGTATCGCTTTATCCGCGCCCGCCGGGAGTTTGACGGCTATGAAGTGGTTGAGTTCATCGATGACGGCTACTCCGGCACAAACGGACATCGTCCATCCTTTGAGCGGATGATTGAAAGCCTGAAAAACGGCGAGGCAAACGTGGTCATCTGCAAGGATTTCAGCCGCTTTTTCCGTGACTATGTGGAGATCGGCGATTATCTGGAACGTATCTTTCCGTTCCTGGGCGTTCGCTTCATTGCTGTCAACGACGGGTATGACAGCGATGATTACAAGGGCTCCACGGCTGGCATGGAAGTGGTCATGAAGTACATCGTCTACTCCTATTACAGCCGCGACCTGTCCCAGAAGATCAAAACCGTCATGAGCACCAGAAAGAGCAAGGGCGAGTTTGTGGCGTCTCAAGCCCCATACGGATACATGAAAGACCCGGATGTGAAGCGGAAGATCATTCCCAATCCGGATACCGCGCCTGTGGTGCGTAAAATCTTTGACCTTGCACTGGAAGGAAAAACGCCGGCAGAGATTGCCGTTGTTCTGAACGATTATAAGCTGGAAACGCCGTCGGCCTATTTTATGCGAATGAATCCTGGGAGCAAAAAGTTCCGTACTTCCTCTCAGGAAGCCTGCTGGACTTCCAACAATGTGCGGGAGATTCTGAAGCGCCGGGAGTATACCGGTGTGATGGTCATGAATCAGCGCCGCTGGAAGGGGCTGGACAATCCACGGACGGTATGGACGGATGAGTCCGAGTGGCAGATCATCCCGGACTGCCATGAAGCCATCATCAGTGAAAGCGAATATGAAGAAGCGCAGAAGGTGTTCCGTAAAATCCGCAAGGGCTATGATCGGAGTCCCAATCAGTATCTGCTGCGCAGCCTGGTGCACTGCGGAGCCTGCGGACGCGCTATGCAGCGGCAGAAGCACTCCCCGGTGATTTACTACACCTGCCTCAAGTCTGTATCCAACAGAGAGACCGCCTGCCCGGTGGGCGAACGATTCATTGAGGCTGATCTGGAGCGCATCGTGAAGAACGACCTGCTTGAGAAGCTCCGTCTGCTGGTGGATGTAGATGATCGCCTGTATGCGGCGGCAGCTGCCAGTGAAGGCACAGAGGAAAACATCAGATTTCGGCTGGAACAGATTGAGAAACGCATGAAGCAGATCTCCGTCAGCCGGGTCAGCGCTTACGAGCGGTACGCCGAAGGGCGACTTCAGAGGGATATATACCTCATGGAACGCGATAAGCTGAACGCGGAGAACGACAGACTCAGCGCCGAGAAAGAGCGGCTGGAAAAGGAGCATTTATCCCTTTCTCAAAGCAGGGACCGTGAATTGACAGAGACCTGTGATATGGCTCGCCGGACGCTGACCGCTGACGAGCTGACCAATGACATGCTCCTGTTCTTTATCGATCACGTGAATGTGTACAGCGGCATGAGGGTGGAGATCATCTATCGCTTCTCCGATGAGATTGCCCGGTTGATCGGGCAGGAAAATACAGCAGAATAACAGGAGGAGCGGCCCCTGGATTACCGGGTACCGCTCCTTCGTATGTGGGCTTGAACAGCCCATATTTTTTTAGTCTTTGCTTAACATCAGCAAATCCGCCCTATCTGAACAGTGCCAGAATGGGGGACAAACTGCTCAAATACATCAGGAGAAATTACGAAGAGGCAAAAGCCGATTTTTCTTCTGTAATGTATTTGTGCGCGCAAAGAAACTATTCTAAAAGCAACGGCTTTATTTCCTTTATCACAACAAACTCTTGGATGTATCTCAAGAGCTTTGCGAAAGTAAGAGAGATCAGTTTGAAAAACCTTTCTTTTACATCTATTGTGGATTACGGAACTGAACTTTTTGACGGAAAAATTGGGCATCTACCGATTGTTGCTTGGGTGAGCCAAAACGCAAAAATAAATAGGAAAATAACTGCTGTCCGGTTAGTAGACTATCGGTACGGAAAACGTGCGCAAAAGCATGGAGAATATTTCAACCATGCCAACTACTTTTACGCAAAACAGGCAGACTTTTTTGAAATCGATGGTGCGCCTGTTGTGTACTGGTTTAGTAGTGATGTTTTGAAATCATTTGAAAACCAAGGAATAGGAACATTCGCAGAGATTGTGTCTGGAATGACAACTGGTGATAACGATAAATACCTTCGGCAGTGGACAGAGACAGATATTACCCGTATTGCATTTCATAAGAGCGATGTCAATGAAATTGATTTATCGTTAACTCCATGGATTCCCTATCATAAAGGTGGAGAACAACGAAAATGGTATGGTAATCACGAGTATGTTGTTAATTGGAGCGCATCCGGACAGTTTAATCGAGCGAAAACAACAATGACACATGTGTATCTCAAGCCTTGCATTACATGGTCTGACATATCTGGCAATTCTTTCGCTGGACGATATTGCTATGGCGGTTTCATGTTTGATGTTAAAGGATCATGCGCCTTTGCGGATATAGACAAATTAAAGGTTTTAATTGGCTTGTTTAATTCGAAAATTACGCCAATTTATGTTGAAGCACTAAATCCGACTTCAACGACTCAAGTAGGTGACTTGAAGCGCATCCCGTATATTGCACCCAATAATAAGCAGTATGACGCAATTAGATTACTTGTCGATGAAACGGTCATGCTTTCGCAAAATGAATGGGACTCTTTTGAGTTTTCGTGGGATTACAACAGGCATCCACTCGTTCCATCGACTAAAGCCAAACGGGATCAAGCTGCATCTTCTTGTACGGAAAAGAACGGGCGAATCTCGTTGCACTATGAAAAGTGGGAGAAAGAATGTAGCGATCGCTTCAATCAAATAAAGGCAAACGAGGAAGAGCTTAATCGTATCTTCATTGAGATTTATGGCTTGCAGGATGAACTGACACCGGACGTTGCCGACAATGAGGTCACTGTGCGAAAGGCAGAGCTTGAGCGCGAGATTCGCTCCCTGATTTCCTATGCTGTTGGATGTATGTTTGGTCGCTACTCTTTGGACGTAGATGGGCTTGTCTTCGCAGGTGGCAAATGGGATTCGTCCAAGTATAACACCTATATGCCCGATACAGACAATATCATCCCCATCTGCGATGATGATTACTTCGACGATGACATCACAGGGCGCTTTGTGAAGTGGGTTGAAACCGTCTATGGCACGGAAACGCTGGAAGAAAACCTCAAGTTCATCGCGGACGCGCTGGGCGGCAAGGGTACGCCCCGTGAGGTCATCCGCAGCTACTTCATCAACGACTTCTATGCCGATCACCTGAAAATCTATCAGAAGCGTCCTATCTATTGGCTCTTTGACAGTGGCAAGAAGAACGGCTTCAAGGCGCTGATCTATATGCACCGGTATCAGAGCGATCTTCTTGCTCGTATGCGTACCGACTATGTTCACGAGCAGCAGGAGCGTTACCGCACCCAGCTCACTCACCTCGCGGAAGCCATCGAACACACTGGAGCTGCGGAGCGCGTGAAGCTGACCAAGCAGCAGAAGAAGCTTCAGGAGCAAGCTCTTGAAATCCAGAAATACGAAGAAAAAGTCCATCACCTTGCCGATCAGAACATCTCTATCGACCTTGATGATGGCGTGAAGCACAACTACGAGCTGTTTGCAGATGTGCTGGCGAAGATTAAGTAAGGAGGGGTGGAGATGAAAGATGATCTCATAAGGCTTATAGACCAAATTGAAACCATAGAGTCAAAGTTTCACCGGACTCCTTCTTCGCCAGGGCTTTGTATCCCCTCAGTGGACGAGATTTACGACATTCCTGAGTTCGTAACATGGATTCAAAGGGTGCAGATGGAACTCCAAGACATTGTTGACCGCACCGAAGACGCGTTTGTAGCCGGAGCATTGGAAATGTCTCAGAAGAATTATGACGGATGGAATGACCGGAAATATTTCGGGGAATTGAAGGGCAAATTGCTTGCCATGAAAGATAATCTTGAAAAATACTATGCTGGCACTGGGAGACACCCCATTCAAGAAGAAAAACACCCCAAAATTTTCATCAGCCATTCGAGCCGCGACAAGGATTATGTCGCTAAAATAGTCGAGCTTCTTGAAGGTATGGGTCTTGACAACACTCAAGTATTTTGTAGCTCTTTACCCGGATATGACATTCCGATTGACACCAATATTTTTGATTACCTGAGAAATCAATTTCTCTCGTATGATCTTCATGTGTTTTTTATCCACTCTAAGAATTACTACCAGAGCGCAGTTAGTCTCAACGAAATGGGTGCAGCATGGGCATTGAAGACGGAATATTCATCACTGCTCCTTCCGGGCTTTGGATTCGGAGAGATGACCGGCGTAGTGAACAGTCAAACTATTGCAATTAAACTTGACAACGATGAAGTTGAGGTTAAAGACAAACTCAATCAGATGTATGCAAAACTGATTGAAGAGTTCGGACTGGCACGAAAAGCGGATATTATCTGGGAACAAAAACGAGATCGTTTTATCAAAGAGGTTAAGGATATTGTTGTCCCGATAGATGATATTCCCGAAGCTCAGGATGACGATGTTGAAATGCTCGAAAGTGGTTTACTAACTCGCAAGTCAGAAGTTGCCGCAGGGAAGAAAATTTATTATTGTCCTGCTTGTTACCAAAAAGAAGGTAAACTGTTCCCGATTGTGAAGGGGAGCATGGCAAGGGATCGTTTCTGTTCTAACTGTAAAGCACATTATAATTCACGATAAGGAGGCAAAACGCTATGTCAACAGAATCAATTCAATTCTCTCTCAGAGAGCGATTCGCTGCCCCCTTGCCGGAGTTCTACAAACGCCGCATTATGTTTTGGCAGGACGAGGATCGTGAGTTTGAAACGATGCTGGACGAGCTTGAGATCCCCGATGTGAAGATTATCAAGCTCACCGGCACGAATAACTTTGCTGTGAAGAAACTGCTTCTGCATGATGATCTAACAAGCAATTTCTTGATTTATAATCCCTTCTCCTACACGCAACAGCAGGATAATTGGCTGCGTGATATTGAGCTGTTCAGCGAAGAGTACCGCGCTGACTTTATTTCCATGCAAATGAGTGAGCTGAACATTGCTGCCACTCCTGCGATGCGCAAAACAGTGAAAGCATATTCTAAGTTCCTTGAAAACAAGGACCGCATTGCCAAATTGAAAAAGATCGGACGCGAATATCAGACACCATTGCAGCTTCATATTGACATTATGGCTGTACTTGCCGGTCTGAACGGTGGCTCTGCTCAGGATGTTTTTATTGCCGTCCTTGCTGCAGGTCTGGACGAAGACAACAACGCTGCTCTGAACAACATCAAGAAGTTCGGAAACATTGATGCCTTCTGGCAGCTTGCCCGTAAATACACGGGATATATTCACGAGGAAGATAAGCCTCTCGGCTTCTTTGCCTCTCATGTACTGCTCACTGCTCTTGCTCAGACAATGAATACAAGCGTTCTGAAAGGATTGGAACGCTTCATCTCCGATTCCAATAAGGCATACTGTTACAGTATTGTCCATGAATGGAGAAACAGAGAGTACAATGATGATCTGTTTGACCTCTGCCGCTACATTGAAAACGAACTCAACCTTGCTTCTCGTTTTGAAAAGCAGGATATAGAGACACTGCTGACCGCAGATATTTTCCCATCCATCCACGAGTCCATCCTGAAACGCTTCTTCTCCGAAGTGGCTGATCATGTGATTAAGGTTGAACTCATGCTCAAGGCGGCTGAGAACAGACGGACTGCCGGTTGGTATGAAAGATTTGCTGATTACTACGACTGCCTTTACTACATGGCAAAGATGCAGGAGTTTTATCAGGATAACGCTGCCGGTTTCCATATTGTTGAGCCGAAAGCAATCTGGAAGCTCTATACCGAAACGGCATACGAGATGGATAGTTTTTATCGTCACTTCCATTATGCCTTCGGGAACTCCCTCAAGAACAGCAATGTTCTTTTGGAAGACAAGCTGAAACACTCTGCTGAGTATGTAGAGGCGTTGTATCAGAATTGGTATCTCAAGGAATTGACCGGCTGCTGGACAAACGCAATTTCCGAAAATCTGTCCAGCCTCGGTTATGTCTCTGAGATCGGAAAGCAACATGACTTCTATCCGCGCTATGTAAGACCTCTTGCTGGCAAGAACGCTCGTGCATTTGTTATTGTCTCCGACGCACTGAGATATGAGGTTGCAGCGGAGCTTTGTGATACGATCATCAGAACAACAAAAGGCACTGCCAAGCTGGATGCAGTTCAGTCAATATTCCCGTCCATCACGAAGTTTGGTATGGCAAATCTGCTTCCGGGACGCAAATTGTCTGTGACCGAGGATATGGAAGTCTTAGTGGATGGGCAGCATAGCCGTTCTACTCCTGAAAGAGAGAAAATCCTTTGTTCCGGTAATCCCAACAGCGTTGCCGTTCAATACACGGATGTACTGAACATGAAACGCGCAGATCGCCGTGAGCTTGTAAGTGGCAAAGAAGTGGTTTACATCTACCACAACACCATTGATGCCATTGGAGATAAAGCCCCGACTGAGAAGAAAGTGTTTGAGGCTTGTGAAGATGCCATGCAGGAGCTTTCCAACATCCTCCGCATTATCATCAACGATATGCAAGGCACAGACATCTTCATTACAGCGGATCACGGCTTCCTTTACACATACAGCCCTCTCACTGAGAGCGATAAGATCGGCAAATCAGCCTTTTCCGGCACTGTGTATGAAGTAGGAAGACGGTATGCGATAACAGATCCGCTGACCGCAGCAGAGTACCTTATGCCGGTGCAGTTGGAGGGTGAAATCGGCGGTATAGCTGTCAAGGGCTACACTCCGTTAGATTCCACTCGTATCAAGATCGCCGGTGGTGGCGAGAACTATGTTCATGGTGGCGTGAGTTTGCAGGAAATGGTCGTTCCGGTCATTGCCTTCAAGAATCTCCGTACCACGAGCAAGAAATATGTTGAAGTCTCGAATGCAGAAATCAAGCTCTTGAGCGAAAGCCGAAAGGTTTCTAATCTGCTGTTCTCTCTGGACTTCTTCCAGCGTCAGCCTATTGGAGACAAGGTACAGCCTTGCGCATACTCCATCTACATGACGGATGATGAAGGCGTTCTCATCAGCGATAGACAGACGATTATTGCCGACCGGACAAGTACAAACGCTTCGGAGCGCGTATTCCGTGTTCGCTTCAACCTGAAAGCCGGAGCTTACGATAAGAATAAAAAATACCGACTTGTCATTGCAAACGACACCGATGTACCGGAGGAAGTCGAGTTCCATATTGACATCGCTTTTGCTGATGACTTCGGATTTGACCTATAAGGAGGGCTTGAGGAATGAGCGAATACACGATTCCTGCTGAGACAGAAGATTCCAATGCTCTGATCAACAGTAAATTGAGACTGACATTTGACGGCAGAATTGTCCGCAAAGACCTGACTAAGAAAATCAAGGAAGGCGCAAATGTACCGGTATATGTCCTTGAGTTCCTTCTTGGACAGTATTGCAGCTCCGATGATCCTGATGTCATCGAAGCTGGTGTAAACAATGTGAAGCGCATCTTAGCTGAAAACTATGTCCGTCCTGATGAGGCACAGAAGATCCTCTCTGTGCTTCGTCAGCGCGGCAGCTATACCGTAATTGACAAGATCACGGTAAACCTCAATATCAAGAAAGACAGTTATGAAGCTGAGTTCTCCAATCTGGGTGTCAAGAACATCCCTATTTCCGAGGCATATCCAACCAAGTTTGATCGCCTTCTTTGTGGCGGTATATGGTGCATCGTTCAGCTTGAATATGAGTACATCGAAGAAGAAAAGAATGTTTCTCCGATCCGCATTCATAAGCTGACACCCATTCAGATGCCCCATGTGGATATTGAGGAATTAAAGCAAGGAAGAAAAGCGTTCACTCAGACAGAGTGGATGACCATACTTCTTCGCTCTATTGGTATGGAACCGGACAAGCTCAATGAGCGCGAAAAGTGGCTGTTGATTGCTCGTATGCTTCCGCTGGTTGAAAACAATTTCAACCTTTGCGAGTTAGGTCCCCGAAGCACCGGTAAATCCCATATTTACAAAGAAATCTCCCCGAACAGCATCCTTGTTTCCGGCGGTCAAACAACCGTTGCCAATCTGTTTTACAATATGGGACGCAAAACAGTTGGTCTTGTCGGGCTTTGGGACTGTGTTGCTTTTGATGAGGTAGCCGGTATCAATTTCAAGGATAAAGACGGCATACAGATCATGAAGGACTATATGGCTTCCGGCTCTTTCGCCCGTGGCAAAGAAGAAAAGGCTGCTTCTGCTTCGATGGTCTTTGTCGGAAACATCAATCAGAGCGTAGATGTTCTTCTCAAGACATCCAGCCTCTTTGATCCGTTTCCTCCTGAGATGGGTACAGACACGGCGTTCCTTGACCGTATGCACTGCTATATTCCCGGCTGGGAGATTCCGAAGTTCAGACCTGATCATTTCACAAATGATTATGGTTTTATCACAGACTACCTTGCTGAGTTCATCCGTGAACTGCGCAAAGAACAGTATGGCGATGCTCTGGACAAGTATTTCCGTTTAGGCTCTAATCTCAACCAGCGTGATACCATTGCTGTACGGAAGATGGTTGGTGGTTTCATTAAGCTGCTTTATCCTGACGGAGAATATACTAAGGAACAGCTCGAAGAAGTCTTGAAGATTTCTCTCGAAATGCGCCGTCGTGTCAAAGAACAGCTTAAAAAGCTCGGTGGTATGGAGTTTTATGATGTCAATTTCTCTTACATTGACATCGAATCCTTTGATGAAAGATTTGTCTCTGTACCCGAACAAGGCGGTGGAAAACTGATTCCCGAAGGTATGGGCAATCCCGGTCAGGTATATACCATTTCTCAGGGAAAATCCGGTATGATCGGTGTTTTCCGTCTTGAGTCTCAAATGCTTCCGGGCAATGGAAAGTTTGAACGAACCGGTATAGGCTCAGATACGAAATGTAAAGAAGCCACTAATACAGCATTCAATTATTTGAAGGCTAATTCCAACCGAATCAGCGGATCGATTAGCACAACTACGCGAGATTACATCATCAACTATCAGGATATGCAAGGAATCGGAATGACAAACAAACTTGCGCTTCCTACATTGATTGCTTTGGCTTCTATTGCACTGAACAAGCCGACCATGAGCAGCCTCGCCGTTCTTGGCGAAATCAGCATTGCCGGAACGATGATCAAGGTTGATGAGCTTGCCAATGCACTGCAAGTATGCCTCGATAGCGGAGCTAAGAAGGTTTTACTGCCAATTACATCTGCTGCTGATCTTGCTACTGTTCCTGCTGAATTGATCGGCTGCTTCAATTTGATTTTCTATCAGAGTGCAGAGGACGCGGTATATAAAGCTCTTGGCGTCGAATAAACAGACATAATCATTAAGGGAAGGAGGCATCCGACATGGCAAAACGCAGAAAAAAGTCAAGCAAACGAGAACGCATTCCCGTTGTTGACTTTCTGATAGATATGGCTGCTGCCGCAACTATGGACTATATTGCATATAAGCGCAGACAAAAGCGTGGTGGAAAACAAAGCAATAAAATTGATCCGTATGAAGCAACCGGCATTGCTATGGGTTTAGGCATGATTGACGATACCGAAGACCTAATCAAGTTTGGCGGTATGCTTGGAATGATGGGTGCCTTCGATCCCGATGAGCCTGATGAAGTATTTCAGAGCAGTTATGTGGGAAGCCATGACGATAACCCCTTCTGTGCACCAAAGAACAATAAATACGCTTGGCGTCTAAACTGCGAGGATGGCAGCGAATATGGTATATCGCCAGAAGACTATGAAACACGGGATGAGTACCACGAGGCATTAAGGCAAGAAAAATACGCATGGAGAGACTTCTGTGAAGATGGGGCTGAGTTTGGCATTGATCCCGAAGACTATGAGACAGAAGGCGAATATGAAGAGGCTCTTGAAGAAGCAAAATGCGGAATAGACAGCATAGACGATGACACATCCGCTTATGTGTCTGACGATAAATTTTTACAAGTCTCTGATGGTGATAGTCCTGAGAACATTGACAGTATCTCTTTTGCTCCATCAATCGAAGCAAAAAGTGTAATTGACCACACCGAATCAATGGCGTGTGATGATCAATTTGAGGACGATGATTTTCATGTATTTGTCTACTGCAAGGTTGCAACTAATGGCGGCGTTGACTATTACAGAACCGAAGATCGCAGCATTAAGAAAGGCGATAATGTGATGGTTCCCTCCGTGGATGGAACGGTTATTGGAGAAGTAATCTCTGTTGAGCATCACATGAGGTTTTCTGTTCCAAAGCCAATAGATGCGACAAGAGTTATAATCAGCAAAAGCAAAAGCAAGGAGAGAACAAATGAGTAGCAAATCGGTATTCGAGAACACTGTCAGATCCGCATTTGCCGGAGTATCATGGACACATAAAATCCACGAAAAGCAAGCGGATATATATTATAAGCAATTCAAAGTAATGGAAACCGTAAAAATTGTTTCCTCTGTGCTTGCTTCGATTGGAATTATTTCACTAATAATTTCAGATCCTTTGTGGCTGAAAATCGTGTCAGCCTTAGTATCGGGTGTTTCTGCGTTTATTAGCACATACTATCAGTCTTTCAAAACTTATGAGCAAATTGAAAACCACAAAAAAACGGCAAGAGAATTGCTTGCCCTTAGAGATCGTTATATTCACCTGCTCCTAAATATAAAGATTAACGATGATATTACCAACCTTGTTTCAATCTTTGAGGAATTAGAGAAGGATAAGCATGGTGTATATAATTCAGCTCCTATAACAACAAACAAAGCCGTTTCCTTAGCGCGTGAAGCCTTAAATATATCTCACGATAACAGCTATACAGATAGTGAGATAGATGGTATGCTGCCTGAAAGTCTAGGAAAGGGAGATGCCCATGTCTCTTAGTTCTGATTTTCAAACATTTTGTTCGTCACTCGTTTTAGACACAAGTGCGATGACTGTCACTTGCGGCGAGATCGCGAAAAAACTTAACTTGCATTACTACAATCTTCCTGGTGAAACCAAAGAGCATTGCTACATAGTTGGCTCTGTTGGACGAAAGACAGCCAAAAGCAAAACAAGTGACCTTGATGTTATTTTTGATCTGCCACAAGATGTTTTTAAGAAATACGATAACTATGAAGGCAATGGACAATCACAACTTCTCCAAGAAGTAAAAAATGTTCTAAAAGAGCGTTATCCTAAGACAACGATGCGTGGTGACGGACAAGTCATTGTAATTGAGTTTACATCGTACACGGTAGAGCTTGTTCCCGGCTTCAAACAATCTGATGATAGATTTAAGTATCCTGATACTCATGATGGTGGTTCTTGGAAATACACAGACCCGCTTTCAGAACAAGAAGAAACAGAAACAGCAGATGACAGTTCTGAAAAAAACTTTCGCCGTTTTTGCAGAATGCTTCGTCAGTGGAAGAACCAATGTGGTGTTGTAATGGGAGGTCTATTGATTGACAGCCTATGCTACAACCACTTTGTTTCCAAAAGTTACTATGTCGGCAAATCATATAGTGACTATTACGAAATGCTGGTTGAATTGTTTGAATACCTGAAAAGTCTAAACAAAGATCAGAGCTATTGGTATGCACTGGGAAGCAATCAGCTTGTATATAATACAGACAACGGATCATTTATATCCAAAGCAAGTGACGCGTACCAAAAACTGATGGATGCAAATGATGACGAGGGAAAATACTCTGCCTTGAATGCAATCTTTGGAAAAACATTTCCTGAGTATCAAGCAAAATCGGCATATAGCCTTTATGCAGGAACAACATATACAGATACGGAGCAATTTATTGAAGATATGTTCCCCGTTGAAATCCGGTACAGTCTCCGTATTGATTGCAATGTAAGGCAAAACGGTTTCCGCGACTTCCTCCTTCGCAAAGCACTACGAGAGCGTCACATACTGCGGCACAACAAATCTCTCACTTTCCAGATAGAGTATTGCGATGTACCAGCACCATATAACATCTATTGGAAAGTTAGGAATGTAGGTGCCGTTGCAGAATCAAGGAATATGATACGCGGAGAAATCAAAAAGACTGATTCCAGAACACAAGGAGAGCGCACGAGTTTTCAAGGTCCACATTTTGTTGAATGTTATATCGTAAAGAACAATGTATGTGTAGCGCGAGACAGAATTGATGTACCTATTGGTAGCATATAAAAAAAGAGCCTCAGCCGACACCCGAAACGGGCATCGACTGAGGCTCTTCGCACTTCATAGGGGCTTCAACTTAGTGGCTAAAATCGACACTTATCCGCACAGTAACGGAGGAAGACTGCCATATGGGAAAACATACGGGGGTACTTTCTTGCGCGGCTCTGGGAGCGAAAAAACCGTCATTTTCGACCTTTATCCTGACAGTAAACCGCATCCTCAGACCGCTTTGAGAAATAACGGGGACAAGCAACGATTAAGACACGAAAACTCTGTTTGCAGTCATGAATGCAGCGGCGGCACTGGTCATTGTACTTTCGTCTTCCGTCCGTGCCTAAGAAGAATGCCCACTCATCCTTCCATTTACGGCTGCGGCTCATAATTCCAGATCCCCCTTGCGCTCCTTGTGCGGCACGGGCTTTTCCTTTGGAGGCTCGGACTTCGATGCTTTGAGCCTGTCCATGATGGAGGATTTTTCTCCCTTCTCAGCGGACTTATCCTCCTTGGGACCGTTGTTGATAATCCCATCAATCATGCCGTAGTCATCCTCCATAGACATCTCGGCTGCTTTCAGCGGATTCTCTCGTTCCAGAGCGGCAATCCACTCAACCTTTTCAACACCGAAAATACCACCCTGAGCTGCATGAGCTTTGAGTTCGCTGGCATCCATGACCATACCCTCCGTGTTATCGCCGTAAAGACGATAGACGGTGCAAGACTGCATGACCTTGGCAGCAGCTTCCTCTCTCATTGGCAGCATACCTCCCCACGAATAGCCATACTCTTTCATCTCATCAACAGAGATGCTGTCATCCGGCATCCGGTCAACCGGCATTACCTCCTGACGGAGAAGATCAACGGTATGCTCGTCAAAGCCGTCATAGACATCAGAGATCGCCAGCTTTCCGTAATTATCGACGATAATGCAAGCAGATTCATCTCCGTGAGTATCATGCTCCATGAGCCAAAAGGAGTGACCGTCAACCTCCATGTGGTCAATCGTGTGCCATGTTCCAATGTGACCGGCAACAGCCAGACCGGAGGTGTCCATATTCATTTCAAAGTCCTTCTGTTCCACTGCCTGATGCTTCTGCTGCTCTTCGGAAATCATCGGAATAGCAACAATCTTATCACCGAGCTTTGCAAACTGTTCAGGCGTTTTGAAGTGATCGGTGAACTGCTGCATCAGCTCAGGTGTCAGAGAGCCAAAGCTGTCCTCCGTCAGCCCGACAACCATAAAGGTTCCGGCAACGATGTCATAGATGTCTCCATCATCATCCCGAAGAGCGCGGTTCAGCGGAAGTCCTTCGAGCTTTGCTTCCTCATTGCATACAATAGCAACCGGCTCTTCAAAGGGATAAACCGCTTCAATGTAGCCGCCAACCTCATGCTGCAAAGACTCCAGACCGGAGTCAATCTCCTTTGCATACGGCTCTTTTCCCGGCTCAACAATTAGAACGGTGATGGTACTGTCATGCTCCTGCTCTTCACCGGAATCGGTAATCCGGTACTCATCGGGAATATCCTCCTGCGTTCCGTCAAAGTAGTGATTCCAGCCGTCTCCGGTATTGCGGATGTAGCCTTCGTCGGTGAATTCGCCGCTCTCATCCATTGCAATGTCGCGTCCGAAACGCTCATAGTCAATGTAGTTGGCAAGAGGTCCGAGTTCTTTTTCGGAGTAGATACCGGCATCGTGAACATAGTAGTAGCCGAGATCCGATTCATCGTGTATATCGGGGATGAAGTCATAGCAGTCCAGATTGTAGGTCAGGTTAATGAGATCGTCAATATCACTGACCTCATCGCAGCCAGCCTCAATGATCGCTACAAACTTTTCCTGTTCCCACTTGTCCATCTCGTCGATACGGGACGCAAGGTAGTTGAGCTTATCGAGGCTTTCATACTCACCGAGCATATCATAAACGCCGTGTACCGGGCATTCGTAGTCGGTGATAAACCATTCCTCATACACTGCACCGAACTCATCCGTCGAGCCGATACCGATTCGCTCAAAGACCTTCTGCATTTCCTCTTCGGTAGTCGGGAACTTCACCCATTCACCGACAAGCTGACCTTCGTTGTATTTGCCGAGGTTGGTGACAAACGCTTCAAAATTTCCATCTAATACGGGCATTGGCATCCTCCTTTCAATCCTCAAGCAGACTGTCCGGCACGATGTAATACTCATCGAACTCGGCGTCAGTCATGCTTTCGAGCTTCTGAACGGTCTTATAAAGCAGCTCTGCCATCTCATTGTCCAGATCATTGAGGGGCAGATTTTTCATTTCAGAGATGAGCTTGCTGCGGCTGGAAGTGTCGAAGCAGCACATCAGATTGGTTTCTTCCACAGTAAACTTGAACATATTACATCTCCCTTTCGTTGGTTTTAGGTTTCTTTTCTGGCAAAGGCTTTTGAGCCTCCCTTGCTTTTGCTTCCTTACTGCTTTCCTTGAGCTTGGCGAGAACAGATTTTTTAGGCTGTCTTTCTGCTGTCTGCGCCTTCTTTTCTGCCAGAAATGCTTTCTTCATTTCAGCAGACTCTTCATGAGAAAAAGGCATCCCGTACATCTCCGAGACTTCCTTGAACTCGCGGATGTTGTCCTGAACGATTGGAGGCTGATCAGGCTTGCTGAGATTGTCCAGCGTAACAGTATCAGCCGCATAATTGACATCGGTGATCTTGTAGATTTGATCGTTGATGCACCATTCCAGACCAACGGGAAAATAGTCTTCGCCGCGAAGGTCTTTCACTGTCTCCTGAGTGCCATCCTCACCGGTACGGCTCAAAAAGACATCGTTTCCTTTAGACCACAGCTTTGATGTAGAAGCAGCCCATTCGTCTTCACGAAAACCGGTTACGAGAACATGACCGCCGCCTTCCAGCTCTTTTTGCAGGAGTTTTGTGCCGAGGATCGCTGCTGCGGCTTTTGCGTCTTCTCCGTAAATCTCAAAGTAGCCATTTTGAGCAAAGCCGACAATGGCATCCGGGTGGGCTTCCTTGATTTCGTTATAGACTGTTTGTGCCTCAAGGGGCATGGCTTCCAGCGTCTCCACCTTTTTGACAGGAAAAGGCACTCCGTTATGCTCGGCAAGCTGTCTAAAGTCAGATGACAACGCATCCTCAAGATCCTGAGCTGTATCTGCATTGAAAAAGACTGCCGCCTCATCAATGAGAAACTTGTAAAACTCTGATCCATGCCATGTGTTGTGTCCATCCGAGGCAACCAAGCCGTCAGCATCGAAGTCAAGCTCCACATCCTTCATCTTGAGCTGAGACAAGACATCGTAGAGGATTTCCGTCTCACGGTCATACACGGGAAGAGTGCTATGCTGCTCTTCAAGACGGCGAATGTGTTCTTCGATGTTTCCGGGCTGCGCATGGAAACTTGTTTTCAAACGCTCCCGTCTCAGGATCATTTGCAGCTCGCGCTCACTTTCAGGAAGATAGGCAACCGATTTTACTTTGCCGTGTTCCTCCTGCATTGCCTTCATTTCACGCCGATACGACTGAAACGGGAGATAATAGGTATTCTGATCTTCAAAGGTGACAGCAACCTTGTCTATCGTGACGGTAAGCTGTTTCATACGCTCTACATGGGCATCGTAGTCCAGCTCAATCAGATTACCGACAACCGATCCGTTCTCTGTACCGGTAATTTCAATCGAGTAGGCAAGAATGTCATCGCTCGTTTGGTCATGGTAAAACTCCCAAGCCTTGTTCTCGTAGGTGTCTTCGATATAAACCTCCCGTTCACGCATGACATGAGTTCCGTGAGGACGGGACATCCAGAGAAGATGCTTGTCTTCGGAGGATTGTGTTGCAGCCAAACTGCGGATGAGCTTCTGATCAAGCTCAAAATCTTCCTTGTAATGCTCGGTGTGGATGTCCATGATTTTTTGAAGTGCATCAAGCAAGTCTATATTTTCGTATTTCATAGGCATCACTCCAATCCCATGTCGTGCTTCTTCGCTCTTGCCGGGGCTTTACGCTCAGGCTGTGCTTTTGCAGCAGCCTTGAGCTGTTCGCGGATAGAAGGCTTTTCCTGCTTTGCCTCCTGCGCCTTTTCCAGCCTGATGTATTCCAGCGCAGGAGTCAGCTCACGATAGCAGCCCTGAGTTTTCTTTGCCGAATAGCGGCGATGAATGGCAAATATCGGCTCACCGTTCTGTGTGACCGTGTTTCCTTCAATCTTGATCTTGTGTTGTGCCATGACCTTGTGAGAATGCTCTGAGGCTTTCACCGTTGATCTCATGCCGTCGTTGGCATAAGCAATACGCGCCTTGAGCGTGTCCATGACAGCATCCTTGATCTGCTTCTCTTCGGGAGTGAGGCGATGCTTTGGCGCAGCAGCCTTTTCAGGATCGGGTGTGGGTATAGACGCAGCTTCAATCTGTTCCTGCGCCTTGTCCGGCAGCAAATCCTTGAACTGATTGATGAAAAGATTTACCAACCCCGGATGCACCTGACTGACGATAAAGGATTCGCTGTTTTCCTCGCAGACAGAAATCCTTCCTGCCCAATCCTTGTTCTCAGCGTGATACCTTCCGTCATGGAGATTGTGCTGTACCGTATTCGCTAACACATACTGAACGCGCTCTTCGGAAAACTGCTCAAGAACTGTTTCGACTGCTACTCGTGTGGAGAGCCTATAATCGACATAGTTCTCGCTGATCGCCGCTTCAATGGCTTCTTTGCAAGCGATATTCGCGTCACGGGAGGCACGATAGGTTTCCAGCTCACCGACTTCATAGGCGTAATTTGCCATCTCACGGTAGAGTGGAATGTCGTGATAAGACGGCTGGCTGCTCTCCGCGACAACTGCCTCCTGAGTGACCTCAGCAGATTGCTCTCTTCGGGCAACAAGCTCTTTGAGCTTTGCGTCAATGCTTTCGATCATCTCCGCAGCAGTGCTTCGGATCGTCTCAAGAGAATCTTTCAGCTCTTTGGTTTCCTTGTCCGAGGACCAACCGGCAATGTAGCCGAAGGAATAATCAGAGGTTTCAAGCCCATATCGCTGACAGACAGTGTAGGCTACGCTCTCTGCCTCAACCTCTTTGGTATGCCGGTCTTTCCGGTCTTCGGGCGCGGTCTTTTCATCCGGGGTGGTAGCATGGAGCTTTGCGTGAGCAATCTCATGGATGAGCGTCTTGATCGTCTGCATTTCGCTCATCCCTTCGTCTATCGCAATGCGCTTATCGACCAAGTGGTAATAGCCGTGTGCGCCGCCCTCAATTTTCTCAAGCTCAACGGGAACGGGAGAGATTTCTTTCAGGGCGCGCCAGAAGTCTTCGTACTGCTCAACACTTCCGGTCAGCTCTCCAACCATAATGTCGGGAAGCTCTTTGCCATCGGTCTGAGAAACATCAAAAACGCTAACCACCTTGAAGGCGGGACGCATGACCTCCACAGTCTCCGTGACGGGCTTTCCGTCCGCATCCATCACCGGCTTCTGCGTGGCAGGATCAATCTTCTCCATCTCCATTGTTGCCTTATAGGGCGCGGGAGCAAGGATTTTGATACCTTTCTCGCCTTTCAGGACATGACGGTCAAAATTGCGCTGCCACGAGGTATAACCAGCAACATAGGTTGCCTCCGGCTTCTGCATCGCAATGAGCAGCGTGTTGTTGAAGGAATAGTTGTAGAACTTGGACATTGTGCGGAGATATTCCTTGAACCGCTCGGATTCAAAGAGTTCCTTGATGCCCTGTTCCAGCTTATCTGTGATTTCACGGACTTGCTGTGCATTTCTGTTTTCAGCCATCTGTTATCTCCTTTACTTATCAAACTCCATCTTGAAGCTGACATACTTGCCGCCGGTATCATCCAGCTTGATGATCGCGTCATAGAGCTGAGGCTTCTTCGGGGTATAAAGCCCTTTCACTCGACACCATCCCTTGTCAAGCAGCTCAGAGGCAATCTTCTTTGTCAGCTTCTTTTTCTTTGATGCAAAGAACTTGTTGTCCTCCCACATACAGAAGGAACACTCTTTGCTGGAACAGTAATAGTTGCCCTTGCCGACATAGACCGGAGATCCGCAGCGAGGGCATTTGCCAATGACCTCTTTTCCGGACTCAAAGCGGTTTGCCTCCGCATCTGAGAGGAATGGATATGCTTTCACGAGATCGCCGGTCATCTGAACGATGCCTTTGAGGAAGACATCTGCATCCGCATTGCCGCGCTCAATCTGCATCAGGGTGTTCTCCCATTCCGCAGTCATCGTAGGAGATGTAATTTGCTCAGGCAGGACGCAGACGAGATTGCTGCCATCCTTCGTAGGCACGAGAGACTTGCCTTTGCGCTCGATGAAGCCGGATTTCACCAGCTTTTCGATGATACCGGCGCGAGTGGCAGGAGTTCCAAGCCCCTTCTTTTCGGTATCATCATCGAACTCATCATTTCCGGCAGTCTCCATAGCGGACAGCAAGGTGTCCTCTGTGTACGGCTTCGGAGGCGTAGTGTAATGCTCTGTGACGCTGGCAGAGACGGGACTGAGGATGTCGTTCTCATTGACCGCAGGAAGCACCTTTTCAGGATCTTCTTTGTCTTTGGTCTTGAGAGACGCTTTGAAACGCTGCTCGACAGCCTTCCAGCCTTCCTGAGTGACCGTTTTGCCTTTGCTCTTGAACTCATAGCCTTCGCATGAGAGCGTGATCAGTGTCTCGTCATAGATGTGCTTCTCGCCGGTAGCAGCCAAGAGGCGCATACCCACAAGGCTCAAAACCTTCTGCTCAGACTGAGGCAGCTCGAAGAGATCCTGCTTCTCAAGCTGGACAGTGGGAATGATAGCATGGTGGTCAGTGACCTTTGCGTTGTTGATGATCCGTTTCATATCGGGATCGTGCCGGATGCCGTCAAAAATCGACACCTTCCGACAGATGATGTCAATGACCTGACGGGCAGTGCCTTCCATGTCATCTGTGATGAACTGACTGTCTGTGCGAGGATAGGTCAGGAGCTTCTTTTCATAGAGAGACTGAACGAGATCAAGCGTCTGCTGCGCCGTGAAGCTGTAATAGCGGTTTGCCTCACGCTGCAAGGTGGTCAGATCGTAGAGCTTCGGAGGATTGACTGTCTTCGTTTCCTTACGGACAGAAGAAATGACGGCTTGCTTTTTATCACAAGCCGCCGCAATGGTTTTCGCCTCTTCTACGGTTTTGATCTTCTCCATGTCTGCTGTCAGACCGTCCTTTTCGACATGGATATTGAAATACTTCTCCTTGTGAAAGGTAGTAATCTTTCCTTCACGCTCCACAAGCATTGCAAGCGTCGGTGTCTGAACACGCCCAACCACCAGCTTTTTCTTATAGAGCGTAGTGAACAGCCGGGTGCCGTTGATACCGACAATCCAGTCAGCCTTTGAACGGCTGAGAGCTGCTTCGTAGAGCTTATCGTAATCACTGCCGTCACGCAGATGATCGAAGCCCTCACGGATGGCAGCATCCTCAAGGGAGCTGATCCAGAGACGCTTGAAGGGCTTTGTGCAGCCAGCCTTATTGTAGACGAGACGGAAAATCAACTCTCCTTCGCGTCCTGCATCGGTGGCGCAGACAAGCTCGGTGACGCGCTTGTCCTTCATGAGATCACGCAGCACCTTAAACTGCTGCGCTTTGTCCTTCGGAACTTCAAACAGCCATTCCTCCGGCACGATGGGAAGATCGTCATATCTCCACTTGGCATACCGTTCATCGTAGGAGCTTGCATCAGCAAGCCCCACGAGATGACCGACACACCATGAGACGATGTAGTTGTTTCCTTCAAGGTAGCCGTCCTTGCGAGATGTCGCGCCTAACACCTTCGCAATGGACTGAGCTACGCTCGGCTTTTCAGCGATGACTAATATCAATAAATGTACCTCCTTTAGAAAAATGTGTGCTTCAATGTCTGATTGTGTCAGAAAAATGTGCGTGATTGCTATTGAAAAATTCAGAAAAATGTGTTATACTATATTCGACCACGCAGAAGGGAGTGATTAACTTGAAGAGAAACGCAATTCAAGAGTTGATAAAATGGAAAGCCAGCGAGGATCGCAAGCCGTTGGTTATGCGCGGCGCACGACAGGTAGGCAAAACATGGCTGATGAAGGAGTTCGGGCAGAATTACTACGAAAGCTATGTCTACTTCAACTTTGATGAGGAAGATGAACTGAAATCCATCTTTGAAGCAAACAAAAATCCTCATCGCATTATCGAGCTGCTGTCCATGATCGCCGGAGAGAAGATCCTGCCGGAGAAAACACTGGTCATCTTTGACGAGATTCAGGAATGCCCGGAAGCACTCAACACACTCAAGTATTTCAAGGAAAAAGCCAATGAATATCATGTCATTGCTGCCGGTAGCTTGCTGGGAACGCTGCTTGCAAAGCCAAAGTCCTATCCGGTTGGAATGGTCAATCTGCTTGACATCTACCCCTTGACCTTCGATGAGTTTCTTGATGCAACGGATGCAGCCTTGTTCTCTTACTATGAGAGCATTCAAAAGGAGCAACAGATCGAGGAAATCTTCCATAACCGTTTACTTGAGGCATATAACAACTACCTCATTATTGGCGGTATGCCTGAGTGCGTGTCCTCTTGGGTAAAATATAAAGATCCTGCAAAGGTTTCGCAGATTCAGCGCGAGCTTGTTGAAATCTATGAAAACGACTTCTCCAAGCACAACGGGAAGGTGAACAGTGGACGCATCCTAATGGTGTTCCGCAGCATTGTTGCCCAGCTTGCAAAACCGAATGAAAAGTTCATGTACGGAGCAGTCCGTGAAGGCGGCAGAGCGCGTGACTTTGAAGAGGCTATCGAATGGCTTGTCTCAGCCGGAATGCTGAATAGAGTCTACAATGTTTCCAAGATGGAGCATCCTCTTTCCGCTTTTGACAAGCTCGATCAATTCAAGCTCTTTGTTTTTGACACCGGACTGCTCAAGCACATGGCTGGCATAGACAACAGCGCAATCCTCTTGAAGAGCGACTATCAATTCAAGGGACCTCTGACTGAAAACTATGTGTTGCAGCAGCTTCGCGGTCTATTTGAGGTTGAGCCGCGCTATTTCTCAGACAAGAACAACGAGATTGACTTTGTTCTGCAATACGGTACTGAAATCATCCCCGTTGAGGCTAAGGGTGGTGAGGATAAATCCGCGCCCTCTTTCAAAAAGTACATTGCAGACCATGAGCCGGATCACGCCATCCGCTTCTCAAAGCGTGGCTATCGCAAGGACGGGTATATCACCAACCTTCCTTTGTATCTCGCACGAAAAACGAAAGACCTTCTATAATGCAAGCCCCTCACAGCCGTTGTGAGGGGCTTTTACTGCTTTAATCTTCTTCGTTTTCTGCTTCTGTGATTTCGTCTTCATCATCCGCAGCGATGTCCGGCTCGGCGTCCTCATTCACATAAGGCTCTTCCTCATAGCCTTCATCGTCGAAGAAGTCAAGGTCTTCGTCCTTCTGCTTTTTTCCACGGATAAACTTGAAGTAGTAATAAGCCGCGCCACCGATACCCACAACGGCAATCACGCCGATGATCATGCCGACATTGGACTTTTTCTCAGGCTCTTCCGGCTCGGAAGGCTCTGTGTCAGGCTCATCGGCAGGAGGCTCAGGAACAGTGCCGGTGCATTCACTCATGGTGGTCTTGCAGACCGGGCATTCCACATCAATATCACCGACAACGCATTTATCCTCGCAAACACAAGTGGTCAGCTCTGCAACTGCCTCTTCATCCATCAGGGCAAGCAGATCGGCTTCATCCACCATATTGAGGAAATAAGTCTGATACTGTTCCTCTTCATCGTTCACGGGAGCATCGTAGTCAATGACGATGTAGAAGGTATTGCCGCTTTTCGTCTGAACGGTGATGAACTGCTTGTTGGTAGCCTTGTCATAGAGCAGATCACGGGTGTAGGCATTGCCCTCATCGTCGATAGGCTCACCTTCGGGCAGCTCAACGAGAGGCGTAGGCTCGGTGGTATCAGGCGTTTCATCGGGCATGGTTGCATCGGTCACGGGAAGATTTTGATCGGTGTCATCCGCTTTGGCAAAAGCCGTCATGGAGAAGCTGCTTACCAGCACCATGCAAAGTGCCAGAACGGTGAACAAACGAAATCCTTTTCTCTTATTCATTCTCATTTACCTCCATGTTTTCGGCTTTAGGCTGCTTTGAGGGAGAGCCGCCCTTCATGTTGGAGAGGAAAGCCATGATCTGTTCCTTGTCCATGACCATAGCGCGGACAGTATTGATGATCTCAAGGTTTTCCAGCTCGGTTTTCTTTTCGCGCAGCTCACCAAGCTGCTTTTCGATGTCTGCCGCCTTGCTTTCCAGCTTTGCGATGTCAGCGCAGACCTTCTGATACTTAGGATTCATAGAAAAATCTCCTTTCGCTTAATAGTTCGGTCTTCCGAAGGCATAGAAGTGAGACTGCCAATAGGAAGTGTTGATGGATGAATACTGAATGGGATCGCCGCAGTGCAACATGACTCCATCACCGACATAAATGCCCACATGGGAAACGCCGGGGGTATCGTATGTGCCGACAAAGAAGACAAGATCACCGGGCTTCGCATCTGCCCTTGATACGGGAGTGCAGACATTGTAAAGCCCTTGCGCCCCAAGTCTGCCGGTATTCACAAGCCCTGAATTAGTCAGGACATAGGACACAAAACCGGAGCAGTCGAAGGATGTTTCGGGATTGCTGCCGCCCCATACATAAGGGTAATTCAGATATTTCTCAGCCTCCGTGATGAGTGTTGAGAAGGTTTCATCCGATAGATAGCTCGGATTGACCGTATACTCGTCGGGAGGGTTTTCGATGTACTTGTCTACATAGGGCGAGTCCGGGAACAGATCCTCACGATTGCCAACCACTGACATATAGGTGGCGTACATGGAGAGCTGATCCTGAGACATGATGTAGACCGGTACATGGCTGAGGTTGAAGTTTTCCAGCGTCACATTCATGATGTAGTAGTTATACGGAACTTCGACCTCGTAGGTGTAATAGTGGGTGCTTGTCGCACCGGTTTCTGGATCGGTTGTGGTGTAGCTGCCAACTCGCGTCTCCGTCCGGTAGCGGACTTCGACAATCTCTTCCGTTGTGAGGATGTACTGCTTATCAAACAGCATTTGAAGCGTACTCTGGACTTCACTCAGGGTAAACTCAGCCTCATGGAGTGCGGAGAGAATGGAAATCAGCACATAGGGATCATGTTCGATGTCATCCAAATCGTAGTTGTACTCGTCGTAGCCGGGGTAATAGCTCTCGAAATTGTCCAGCTTATCTTGCAGCTCTGCCTCCATCTGGCAATACTGCGCTTCTGCGCCGAGCATGGCTTCATCCTCGCTGAGATAGGAGGATGCGATGACCGCCGAGCCGGTTGACGAGAACATAGCCGTACAAGAGCTGATACCGGCTGCAAGCAAGACAAGGATCATCAGCCCCACGCCGAGCCAGAGAAACACTTTCTTGTTCTTGGCAAAGAACTCTTTGACCTTATCCGTTGCTTTTTCACGAGCCTTTTTACCGGTCTGCTTTGTCGCAGTTGAGGCAGTCTGAGAGCCAGCCTTACGAGCTGCCGCATAATCCTTCTTGATGGCTTGCTTCTGATAATGCTTGTTCATGTTGGGACGCTGCTTCTTCATCTCAGGATGTTCCTGCTGCGTCTTCTCATAATGGAGCTTGGTGTCGGCAACTTGAGCCTCATGTTCCAGCTTTGAAACCTTCTCAAAAGGCTTGTTTGCCTTGTTTTGCCGATGATGGCTATAATGCCGGACAGCAGATTCCGCAACGATCTCAGAACGGTGAGCCGCTTCAACGGCTGAGTTGTCCTGCTCAACCTCATGGATTTTGCCGTGAATGCCGGAGGCAAGCGTATCACCGACCTTGCGGACGGATTTGTCAGCCTCAAACTGCAATCGGCTTTGTCCCTTCGGCACCTTGATTTCATCCTCGAAGCGAAGACGGGTTTTGCCCTTGCCGCTTTCCTCATCAAAGACGCGCTCTTTTTTGAGAACTTTCTTTGTAGGAAGCTTCTCACGGGCAGCATCCAGACGCTCATGCGCCCGTTCTGATCTCTGCTCAAGACGCTGTATTTTCTTAGTGGCAGGAATAGCATCGTCAGCGATAGGTTGATCCGCAACCGTCTCAGCCGCCTTGCTCATCACTGCCTCGCCGTCTACATTTCTGACTGCCTGAGTTTTCCGCATACTGCTTGAGACTGCTGTATCAGTGACCACGCGCCCGACATCTACCTGAGCCGGACGATGGACATCCGAAGCGGAAGAAACGGGAGAAGTTGCCTCATGAACGGGCAGCTCACCGGGTTTGTATTCAGAGTGAGCTTGCTCGGTGGGGACATTCTCCGCTTCCTGCTCAGGGAATAATTCCTCCGGTCTTGGCTGTCTGCGCTTGATCTCTTCTTCGGGAAGAGCTGCTGCGGCATCCTCATGAGGCTTTACGAGCTGGGCGTCTTCAAGACGCTTTGATATTTTTTCGGATGTGCCTTCCGTGAGGTTTTCTTCGACAGCACCTTCTCGCGTCATCCTCATGACAACCTTGTCTTTTGGCTTGTACTCTTCACGGGGCATCAGATTTCACCTCCAATCCGCGCATAGGCAAGCTCTGTGAACTCTGGATTCAGCTCAATGCCGACATAGTGCCGGTTGAGCTGCCTTGCAACCATGCCGGTTGTTCCGCTTCCCATAAACGGATCGAGAACAATGCCGCCTTCGGGACATCCTGCAAGAAGACAGGTCTCTACCAGCTTCGGAGGATAGGCGGCGTAATGACCGCCCTTGAAGGGGACAGTGTTGATAATCCAGACATCTCGCTTGTTTCGGAGCGGATTGATCATCGCATCCGTGACTTCGCCGTGCTCCCGTGGACGGTTGATGGTCTGTACCTGAGACTGTCCGGGGATTGCCTTGCCGAACTTATTGCCGCCCTTCATGCCGCGCTTGAGCCGTTCAGCCGTTGTGGGAGCAATCGGTTCGGAGATTGCCTTGTGGTCAAAATGATATTTCCTTGACTTGGAGAAGAGAAAAATATGCTCATAGCATCGTGCGCATCGGTCTTTGACACTTTCCGGCATGGGGTTTTCCTTCATCCAGATGATGTCGTTTCTCAGATACCAGCCGGAGTCACGAAGCGCGAATGCCAGCATCCACGGGATGCCGATCATGTCCTTCGGCTTGCAGCCCTCAACCTTGTTGTTGAGAGCCACAGCCTGACCGTTTCTGCCGTTAGGGTTCTTCGGGTCCACAAAGTCACCCTGATGTCCTTTACCGGCATAGGTATCGGAGATGTTGAGCCATAGCGTACCGTCGGAACGCAAAACGCGCCAGACTTCTGTGAAAACTTCCGTCAGGCGCGTGATATATTCTTTGGGTGTTGTCTCTCTGCCAATCTGATCATCCATGCCGTAATCGCGGAGAGCATAATACGGAGGGGATGTGACGCAGCAATGGACGCTCTCATCGGGCAGCGTCTTTAAGACTTCGAGACAGTCACCGGTATAAATTGTGTCGAACTGTATAGCGGCTTCCTCCTTTCTTGGATTTGTCAGTTACACTTAATCGGAGAAGTATTCCTCTGGCTCGTAACCATCGTCGATCTCGTCTTCCCATCGGTCAAGGATAGCCTCGGCTTCCTTTGCCGCCTCACGGTAAAGCGAAAGGCGGCTCTTTTCGTACTCCGCATAAGCGGGCATGAATTTTGCCATGTCCTGAATGAAGCGGATGTCCTTCGTGCGCATATCCGATACCATGTCGATCAGCTCTGCCATAGTCAGAAGGTCATCAATCATGTCCTCATACTGCGTCTTCGAGATGGTGACGGTTTCCTCGTCCTCATCGTCCTCAGCCTCATCAAAGGGATAGTTGTCGATGTACTCAGACCTGGGGATGTAGCTGAAACGCTTGCCCTCGCCGCACTTCATAAGCTGGGCGTTAATGTACGCCATCAGCTCATTGCTACCTTCAAGGATCGCCTCTCTGACATGGAGGTAGGCGCGGTGATGCTTGCGCAGCGTCTCTTCTTCACGAATGAGCTTAATCAGCTCAGTGGTCATAGAGATCAGACCGAAGTAGCTGTCCATGCCTTCCTTCACATCTCGGAAGGTCATCTGGACTTTGTTGTAACCAAACTTCTCAGTGAAGTCGTTGATGATGTCGTTCATGGGATTGGTATTCTTATTCATATAGGAAATCCTCCTTAGTTCTGAATGGTTTCTTCGGGTTTGGTGGTCATAATGCGATACAGCATCGTGTCCTTCGGGAAGTTGTCCTTGAAGGGGACGATGGTAGAGCCGTAGAAGATCAAGCCTTCACCGGCATTGGAGTTGGTAATGTAGTTCTGCTGGCTGGGCGAGATGTTCAGTGCCTTCGAGAGAATCTGTCTGTCACCGGATGCCTGATTGAGCAGATACACAAAGTCGGAGTTTTCAAAGATGTTCTCCACCTCACGGGAGGCAAGCAAGTCTTTGACATTCTGGGTGATCCCGGTCGGGATGCCGCCCCACTTACGAAAACGCTTCCAGATTTCGACTGAGTATGCTGCCGTTTGCTCTTCCTTCAACAGAAGGTGGAACTCGTCCATGTAGTAACGGGTGGACTTACGCTGGGCGCGGTTGATGGTCACTCTGTTCCACACCTGATCCTGCACAATAAGCATTCCGAGCTTCTTGAGCTGCTTACCCAGCTCCTTGATGTCGTAGCAGACGAAGCGGTTGTTGACATCCACATTCGTTCTGTGATTGAAGACATTCAGAGAGCCGTGGACATAGATTTCAAGGGCAGTTGCAATGCGCTGTGCCTCCGGCTCAGACTGATTTCGCAGAATGTTGTAGAGGTCTTCGAGGATAGGCATTTTCTCAGGAACGGGATCAGCAAGGTAGTCCTGATAGACCATGCGGACGCTTCGGTCAATGATGGTCTTCTCAACCGGCTGCAAGCCTTCCTTGCCTCCGACAATCAGCTCACACATGGAGAGGATAAAGTCAGATTTCAAGGTCAGCGGATTTTCCTCTTCGGAGTAGTTGACATTGATGTCCAGCGGATTGATGTAGTCGGTACTGATCGGGGAGATGCGGATAACCTGACCGCCGAGCTTCTGCACAAGGGGAAAATACTCGGCTTCGGGGTCGCAGACGATGATGTCATCTTCCGTGATGAGGAAGGCGTTTGTCATCTCTCTTTTTGCCGAGAAGGATTTACCACTACCGGGAGTACCGAGGATCAGCCCGTTGGGATTTTTGAGCTGCTTTCTGTCTACCATGATCATGTTGTTGGAGAGCGCATTCAGACCGTAGTACAAAGCCTCCCCACGCTGGAAAAGCTCCTGAGTGGTGAACGGTACGAAGATCGCCGTAGACGAGGTAGTCAGACCACGCTCAATTTCAATCTGATTCACACCGATAGGCAACGAGGACATTAAGCCCTCTTCCTGCTGGAAGTCGAGACGCTTGAGGGCGCAGTTATACTTCTGAGCGATGGATGCCGTCTGGAAAACGGCATTTTCGAGCTTCTGTCGAGTGGCAGCAGTGTTCATGATGATAATGGTTACGAGGAACATACGCTCATTGCGCGTCTGGAGATCCTGCAACAGACGCTTTGCTTCGCCGCCGTAGGTGGCAAGATCGGAGGGGATAATCTCCATGTCATAGCCGGAGCGAACTGCCTTTTTCTGCTCTTCAATCTTCATCTTGTCCAGATCGGTGATCTTGGACTTGATGCTCTTGATTGCCTTCGCCTGATCAATGGTGCGAATATGAAAATTGACCGTGATGTTGCTGTCCATCTCAAGGAAGTCAGCCAGCATACGGTCATTGAGTTCCGGCGCGAGTATCTGCAAAAAGCTCACTGCGCCGATGGTCTTGCCCATCTTGAAGCACTTGCCTTCGCGGAAATCGAAGGAAGTAGGCGCGATGAAATCTTTGGAGCTGAGTCCGGTACGAGCTACCATGTCGAAGGAAAAGCGGAAAGGCTCGTTCGTGTCCATGTTGAATACATCATGAAGCACTTTCAGACGCTCATAGCCGGAAAGAGGCTCAGTTCTTACGCCGAGGGTTTTGAAGTTGTTGAGAATATCAGTCTCAATTCTTTCGAGCTTGGGCTTTGCAGTACGCAGCGAGTCAGCCTCAATGCCGAAGGTGATGTACTTGCGCTTGAGCAAGCCATTGTTACCCTTGGTGAGCTGTTCCTGCAACATACCGGAATATTCAGTGCGGATGTCGTTGAACTCGTCATCCTGTTCAGGGATATTGATCCGCTTCTTGAACTCATGGATATTCGTTCTCTGATTGATGAAGGAGAGCTGAACGAAGATCGAGCTGTCGAAATAGTTGAGGAAGTCACACCAATTCTCAAAGATGGCGGTCTTGTCCTCATTCTGAGCAAGCTGGTAGTTAATATCGTTGAAACGGATGGTCTTGGTGTAGAGGCGGCTGTTTACCTTGCAGATACCGTCACGGCACATCTCCACATAGGGGATCGTCTGCTGTGCGGACTTGCGGACTTTCTTCGATTTCTTGTCCTTTTTCTTCTGCGCGACGATTTTCTTCTTTTCCTCAGCGGAAAGAGCATCTGCGTTTCCTTGGAAACGCTGTACACACTTGCCGTTTTTGAATGTCTTCTTAGGCTCGGCGTTTGCCTTTGCCATTCTGTTGCTGCTGTTCAATCTGCAATTCCTCCTGTTCTTTGATTTCCTGCTGAATAACAGCGTAGAGATTGTTTGTGCGATAAGGACGCACCTTGTCCCTCAGAAACATGGACTTGATCACATGACCGAGGATTTTTTCTGCCGGTTGCCCGTCCTTCTCGTACAGAGCCATGAAGATGAACGGGAGCATGATAACCACCATCAGCATTGCAGAGGTAGACAAGCCGAGGCTGGATTTCGTGAGAAAGAAGATCGGGACACCGACTGCCGCAGCCAGCGCAAAACAGATTAGCTGCCGCTTCGTCAGGTTGAACATGACCTTCGTCTTCACGCGGTTAAGGTCTTTCGGGACCGGTACAAATGCCATTGGAAACCTCCTTCCGTAGTGTTTTTTCGTAGCGCAGCTTCATCTGAGCCGGATAGCGGTCTTCCTTCGGTTTGCGCTTGCCCGTCCAGCGCAGCCCACCGGCTTGCCCCTGACAAGTCCATCCCGAAGCTCTCAGGCTTGCGCCATTTTCGGTGTAGAGCGTGTATGTGATGATCCGGTCATAGCCCATTGCTGCCGCTGCTCGTGCTGCCGCAGCATATAGAAAGCTGCAAGCGTTCTTTGTGCCATTGGTACAGAGGCGAGTGACCTCAAGCGTCCTGCCGTCATCCAGATAACGGCTTACCGGGCGTCCGGCAATCACCACACCGGCAAGCTCTCCGTCAGCTTCACAGCCAATGGAAAACTTATGACCAACAACCGGCTTGTGGTGACGATGCCACTGCTTCACATACTCGTTTGCTTCTCTGAGGGAGACGGGCTTTAGCTTGAGCATGGCGTGTTCTCCTGAGAAAGCTCAATGCTGCATTCGACTTCATTGCCCCATACATCCCATCCTTCGGGAGACTGACGGGCAAAAAGCTCGATGCGAGGAAGATCGCCCATAAGCTGAACGATACGATCACGGGCTTCGTCCGGCTTTTTACTGTGCTGCTCAATATGGCTCATAATGACCTGATGCACACCGGAGTTCATCCGTTTCGGGTGTCCCTTCGTGGCAAGGATGCAAAGCTCGGCATTAGCGCGTGTCCAATATCCCATGCCCCAAAAGAGGCTATCGCTTTTCCGGTTTTGCTTTACCCACACGAATGCGACGGTTTTATATGAAAAGCCCCATGCCGTCAGGACTTCAAGAGCCTCCTGCAAGCATGGGAAGGTGATCCACATGAAGAGCGCACAGTCTTTTGCTGCCAGCTCTCCAACGGGAAGTGCTTTGATGTCCTCAATGCCCATCGTCGGATAGTGGCTTTCAGCAGAGCGTCCCTGACCTTTCTTGGAGTAGGTCCGGTACTGCCACGGAGGATCGGCATAGATAATGTCGTACTTCTTCAACCGATGCCTCCTTCCTTAATGGGCATTGAATATGGACTTGGCGAGTGTTCCGGTCTTGAACAGCGAGAAGCACAGAATAACCGTGTATGCTGCTACCGAGAACAACGCGGAGTGAATGTTTGCGGCGATAATCATGTTGTTAATCAGCACAGCGTAGATGCCGACGCATACCATGATGAGGAAGCCCTGAAATGCCAGAGCGAACAAGCCCTTGAGATAGTTCGTGCCGATGCTGCCCCATTCGCGGTTGCTCATCGTAGCAACGGGGATAGGCGCAACGCTCACGGTGCAATAAATCTCAATCATTCGACCATAGAGAATGACCGTAATGAGAATGGTCATGATCTTGAGGCAAAGGCTGATCAGCAGTGTCTCTATCGACAAGCCGAGAAGTTCTCCGATGCCCATTGCTTCCATTCCGACGCGCATCTGATCAAGAGTGGATTGGATGTCAATGCTTGTGCTGCCGTGTATTACTCCGGCTGCTCCTGCAACGACATTCTGACCGATGTCAAATACCGCCATCACAATGTCAAAGGTGTTGGTCACGAGGTAGATCGCCACGGCTGCTTTGAAAAACCACTTGAAGAACATCCATGTGTCCACATCGTGCATATTGTTTTTCTCTGTGATCATGGAGATCAGCTCGTAACACAAGACAAAGGTGATGATGATACCGGCAATGGGGACTATCACATTTTCGGACAGCCCCCGGATCATGTTGTAGATGCCGCTGTTCCAAGCAGAGGGAGTTCTGCCGACTTCCGCAGCTATCGTGCCTACCTTGTCATTGACATCGGTGAACATATTGGTCAGGTTACTTTCAACCCACCCGATAAGCAGTTCTTTTATCGCCTCTTCGATTTTTTCAAAAATACTGCCCAATTTTTCACCACCTTTCGATTAGCTGGAATAGCTGAGATTAGAACAGTGTCGAGAGCAACGGGATCAGCGTAGTACCGATGAGAACAACGCCACCACCAGCCATGAGCTGCTTGATGCCCTGAGACTTCGCGCCGGGGTTATCGTTGCCATAGCCTTCCATCAGGTTGACTACGCCCCACACTGCCAAGCCAGCACCGAGGGCGATAACGAGAGTTTGCAGTACGGTGACTGCCTGAGTGATAAATGCCATAGGTTAATTTCCTCCTTGAGATAAAAGTGAGGGAGAGCG
>ERZ791625.302-NODE-302-length-40027-cov-4.476133_pt1 | contig 40027 bp, 29 predicted proteins | sample MGYA00510267_ERZ791625 | MGnify/ENA primary metagenome ERZ791625 (study PRJEB30046, sample SAMN00715229) | human gut metagenome | study: EMG produced TPA metagenomics assembly of the A metagenome-wide association study of gut microbiota in type 2...
CCCGCCGCAGGCTGGCGGATGCAGCGGATTTTTCGGCTTCCGATGAGTCAACGCAGCAGCTTTATCTTAAAGCGGCGGCCGAAATTTCGGAACGGACGTCGGCGTCGGAACAGACCGTGGTTCGGAAGGCGTTCGAACTTTCAAAGGGGCGGACGGGGCGCCGCGCTCTTGTGGGCTGCAGTCTGCTTGCGGAGGGGAAGCCGGAGCTGATTCGTGCGCTTCGTGCGGAGAAAAAACGATTAAAAGGATTAAAAAACGACCACGGCGCAAAGGCTCCCTCCGATTCGGGAAAAAGAACCGATGTCCAAAAACATAAATGCGTAAAATTATCAAATTCGGCAAAATGCGCATTGCTTACGGTTTTTGAAGCATTGCTTGCGGCTGCGCTTCTTGTGCCTGCGGCAGCAGCGGCGGGAAGACTCGGCTCGGCTTTTTTTTCCGCAAATACCCGTGTCAGTGCGTGGTTTACGGTATTGACCGTAATATTCGGGTTGATGCCCGCACTTTCGGCAGCTTTTGCAATAGAAGCGCGGCTGATGCCCGTGTTTAAAAAACCGCGTCCCCTTCCCCGCCTTTCGCTCCGCGGAGGCATCGGGGAGGAAAATCGAACGCTTGTTGCCGTTCCGGTGCTTATAACGTCCGAAAAGTCCGTCAGACAGGCAGCGGAAACATTGGAAGCGCATTATCTTGCGGCGCAGGACTTTGCCGCGGCAAATTGCGGCGCAGAGTTTGCAATACTTGCGGATTTTCCCGATTCCGCCGAGAAAACAAAGCGGGGAGAAGCGGAACTGATCGAGCTTGCAAAGAAACTTACGGATGACCTGAATTCGAGGTTTTGCGCCGGCGGAAGGCCGGTGTTCCATTATCTGCACCGGGAACGTGTTTTCAATTCGGCGGACGGTGTTTATATGGGCAGGGAGCGTAAGCGCGGTGCGGTGGAGGCACTGCTTGACTGTGCCGCGCACGGGGATACGCACGAGTTTTGCTGCAATTATCCGGATATTTGCAGCGAAAAAGAACGCTTTCGCTTTCTTGTCGTTCTTGATGCGGACACAATAATGCCAAACGGAGCATTGCGCAGGCTGATTGGTGCGGCGGCGCATCCGCTCAACCTTCCCGTGTTTGAAAACGGTGCGGCGCGTCCGTCCTTCGGATTCAGCATAATTGCTCCGCGCATGGCGGCAACATCGCGTTCGGCGGCGGAGAGCGGGTTTGCCGCGCTGATAAGCGGGGAAAGCGGCATGTGTGCATATTCCGTTCGTGTTTCCGATTTCAATTGGGATGTTTTTGAGGAGGGGAACTTCGGCGGAAAGGGCATAATCAATATTGATGCATTCCTGCGCTCGGTCGCGGGCAAAATCCCGGAAAATACCGTGCTGAGCCATGATCTGGCGGAAGGCTGCTTTGCGCGTGCGGCATATGCCGCCGATATTGTGCTTTATGACGGCGAACCGTCCGCATTGCTGCCGTGGCAAAAGCGGCGTCACCGCTGGCTGCGCGGGGATATGCAGCTCCTCCCCTTCCTGTTTCCGCCGCTGAATTCGGGAATTGATGCAGTTTCGCGGCGAAAAATCCTGTTCAATATCCGTGCAGCTTTCGGCGGCATAAGCTTCGCCGCCGCATTCCTGCTTGCCGCCGTTTTGGGGCTTCGCCCGCTTTTTTTGCTTGCTGCAATAACTTTTTTTATTGATTTGCTGTTGGAAGCCGCATTCCTGCTGCTTCGTCTGCCCTTTCGAAAGTCCGCACTTCGTCCGCTTGTTCTGCTTGCCGGGCGTCGGCTGTATGAGCTTGCGGTGCTGCCCTATTCGGCTCTGCGCGATGCGGATGCTGTTTGCCGTGCGTTGTACAGAATGATTTTTTCGCACCGAAACATGCTGCAATGGCAGACAGCGGCGGATGCGGAGCGCAGCAGACCGCAAAACACAAGGGAATATTTCAAGGCACTGTTTCCGTGCGCCGCATTCGGCACAATTGTTCTCGCCGCCGTTTCTGCGGCAATTGCAGCGGCACGGCAGATACACAACGGCGAAACCGCAGGCATGGCAGCGGCGGGTCTTGCGACGGCGGTGCTTTGGCTTTGTGCGCCGCTGATTGCGGAAAAGAAGGATGAAAAGCCCGATTCCTATCGTTTTACCGCAGCGGAGAGAGGCAGGCTGACGGAAATTTTTGCCGATACTTGGCAGTACTTTGAACAGAACTGCACCGAAAAAACATCGTGGCTCCCTCCCGATAATTTTCAGGAAGAGCCTTATCGCGGCGCGGCAATGCTGACTTCGCCCACGAATATCGGCATGGGGTTGATGGCTGTTGTTTCGGCGCATGATATGCATCTGCTCGATGAGCGCGGAATGTTCACGCGCCTTGAACGCATGGTGAATTCCATAGAAAAGCTTGAAAAATGGCATGGGCATCCTTTTAATTGGTATAACCTGCGCGACTTATCGCTGCTGCGTCCGCGCTTCATATCGACTGTTGACAGCGGGAATCTGTTCGCCTGCCTTATCACAACGGCATGTGCGCTTGCTGAATGTGCGGGGCAGGCGGAAAAGACCTCCGCAGAGTTTGCGGAAGAACTGAAAAAGCTTGCGGCGCACTGCACAGCGATCGCAAGGGCAATGGACTTTAGTGTACTGTATGACAACACAAGAGAGCTTTTTCATATCGGCTGCTCGTTCGAGGAGGGAAAGCTTACTCCGTCACATTATGACTTGCTTGCATCAGAATGCAGACTGACGAGTTTTTCTGCAATTGCGTTTTCTCGGATTGGGTCGGAGCATTGGTTTGCGCTTTCGCGCCTTATGTGCGATGCTTCGGGCGGGCGCGTACTTAAAAGCTGGAGCGGGACGATGTTTGAGTATCTGATGCCGTTGATTTTCTTTGAAACCGTACCTTACAGTATGCAGTTTGAGGTTTGCCGCAATGCGGTGCTGACGCAAATCCTTGCTGCCGCAGCAGAAAAACCTTGGGGTGTGTCGGAATCCGGGTATTATGCGTTCGATGATGCCCTGCGCTATCAATATCGTGCTTTCGGCAATCCCGAACTTGCGCTTGCACCGGGCAGAATGCGGTCGGATGTTATTGCACCGTATGCATGCGTGCTTGCACTTGCCGTTGAGCCGAAAGCAGCGGCGGAGAACCTGCGCCTGCTCTGCCAAATCGGCGCGGCGGGCAAATACGGGCTTTATGAGGCGCTCGATTACGGGGCGGCTGAAAAGGATGGATTTGCAATTGTAAAAAGCTATATGGCGCATCATCAGGGCATGAGCCTATGCGCAATCAACAACGCTTTGAACAACAACGTGCTTGCGCGAAGATTCATGAGCGTTCCCGAGGTTCGGGCGAACGAACAGCTGTTGTTTGAGAATATGCCCGTTGACCCCATTCGAATAAAAACCTATGAAAGTGAAATTTTCAGGGAGCCGCACGCGGCTCGTAATGCGGATGAATTTGTTCGCATTATCAAAAAAAACGCTGCTGAAGCGAAGCGGAACGAATCACCGCGGCTGCGGGGAGCGTTTATTCGGAAGAAGATAAAAAACCCGGGCAATCGGAAAAACGCAATAGAAATGCAGGCGACCGAGGGGCGAACGGAAAATAACAGCGGGCAGGCAGTCAACGGACAGATTATCACAAACGGTTCATACAGCGTATTTGTTGATGAAAACGGCTGCGGCTATTCAAAATGCGGCGGTGTGTTGATAACCCGACTGCGCGGCAAAGCATGGGGCGCGTTTGGGGAAGATGCGGCAAACGCTTCGGAATTCGGCTTCGTTCCGCCTAACGGTGTGGATTTTGTAATTGCAAAATATGATTCCGAATCAGGTGAAAAAGCTGCAAAACGCATTTCGGGAAGCATCACGGCGGAGCCGCACAGAGTTGTTTCGGAGGATCGTTTCGGTTTGATTCGGGCACGCCTCACCTCAATGGTTGCTGCTGATTCGGATTGCGAAATCCGCACGCTGGAGCTGATTAACTGCGGCAAAGAGGAAGAGACGGTCGATGTCGGCATGTTTGCCGAAATCGCGCTTGCACCGGCGAGGGAATTTGAGGCGCATCCGGCATTTGTGCATGTTTGCACCGAATCCGAAAGGACGGACGACACATTGATTTTTACAATGAGAAAAAAACCGGAGAAGCCGTCTTACTCCGCTTTTTTCAACGTGGCATCGCTTGAAAGGGTGCAATTTTGCGCGGATGGTTTGGTTTGCCCCGGGCGGCACAAAAGTCATGAAGATGCTCTTCTGATGCAGTGCATTTCGGCAGCCGACGCGGAAGAATTGCCGACGGTGCAGCCGGTTGAGCCGTACTTTTTCGCAAAAACAAAGGTTCGTCTCGGGCCGGGCGAAAGCGGAACCGTGCGTCTCACGATCGGATTCACAAAGAACAAAACGAGAATTGATGAGATTCTTCATCGGCAAAGGCAGCGGCTGCAAAGTGCGGAGGCTGCGGCGCAAATGCATTCGGCGGGAATACTTCGTGCATTTGAAATCGACGCGAAAACAAACGCATTTGCACAGATTTTGAATGCGTTTATCGTGAAGGGCATTGTGTCAAAGGGCAAGAGTGGTACAAAAAGCCGGCTTGGCGGCATTCGCGGCCTTTGGAAACACGGAATTTCCGGCGATCGCCCGATCGTGCTCATGCGTGTCACTCGTTCGGAGCAGCTGAACGGGGTGCGTATGCTTTTGAATGCTGCGAAATACATCAACATGTGCAATGCAGGCAGCTGCAAAACGGAGAGGGATGAGTTCAACGAGGGAAGTTACGCGGACGAGCGGCAGGAAAAGCTTTTTGATGTTGTTCTTATCGGAGAATACCCGCATGAATATGCGAACGCTCTGCGGGCGGCGCTTGAGGAATTGCGGACGATCTGCCCAACCTGCATACTTTTGCACGGATTCGAATTGACCGAGTCGGATCGCGCGCTGATTCACGCTGCGGCGCAGATTGAAATTGATGCCGATGCACCGCTGGCTTTTGCAGATGACTCAAAATATATTTTTGAGCACGGCAGCATAAACGAGAAAATGACGGAAACAGAAACAATGCACCCAATGCTTACACAGCCGAACATAACGGATGCACGAAAAAAAGCATGCTTCTCATGGAACGGCTGCGGCGGGTTTGACAATGAAAAAATGGAATTCGTTATTGAAAATTCACCTAAAAACATTACTCCTTTGCCTTGGAGCAATGTCCTTGCCGGAAAGCGCATGGGTACGCTTGTGACCGAGAGCGGCGGCGGTTACACATGGTGCGGAAACGCAAGAATGCTGCGGATAACACCGTGGTCAAACGATGCCTTGTTTGATACAAGCGGAGAATTTTTGATACTGTTTGATATTGAACGAGAAAGCAGGCTCAGCCTTTTGCCCGCATTCGGCAGCAGCTGTGTTGTGTCGCATGGGTTTGGGTACAGCCGCTTTGAATGGCGGACGGATGAGCTCAGAGTGCAGCTCACGGTGACGGTTGACATGGAGTTACCTTTGAAATACTCAACGGTATGCATCGAAAACCTGACGGCAAACAGAAAAAAACTGCGGCTGCGCTGCGGGGCGGACTGGGTGTTGGGCGAAAAAGCACATCCCGCGTCACTGCAATTTGAAACTATCGGCGAGGAGGGTTTTCCGCTTTGCGCTGCGGCGCGCGACACACTTTCGGAACATTCGGAGTGGGGCTTCCTCTCGATTTTGGGCGGTTCGAAAAGCGTTGCCGCGAACGGAAATCAAATTGCAGCCGAATTCACCGTTGAACCGCAATCAACCGCAAAGCTTACGGTGCTGCTTGGGTTTGAGCAGTTTGAACGCATTCCGAAGCTCATTGCCGATGCGGACGCTGAAGCGGCATTGAATGAAACAATGCGGTTTTATAGGAAAAAAACGGATGTACTGAGGATAAAAACAGGCGATGCGAGCTTTGATGCACTCGTGAACGGGCGGCTGCTCTATCAAACATATTCGGCGCGCATAATCGGGCGAACGGGATTTTGGCAGTGCGGCGGTGCGTTTGGCTTCCGAGATCAGCTTCAGGATGCAGCAGCACTTGCTGCGACCGATCCCGAATGCACAAGGAATATGATAATCAAGTGCGCTTCACGTCAGTTTAAAAAGGGCGATGTGCTTCACTGGTGGCACGAAGGTTTTGCAGACGGGCTGCCGCGCGGGGTGCGGACAATGATAAGCGACGATCGCCTCTTCCTGCCGCTTGCAGCGTGCGAATACGCTGAGGTCAGCGGGGATGCAGCGATTTTTGACGAACAAATACCGTATCTTGCCGACATGAAGATACCGTACGGACAACAAAACATATATTGTGAAATGGAGAGGTCCGATGATACGGAAACCCTTTATGAACACTGTTGCCGCGCCGTGGAGCTTTCATTTGAGCTGCGCGGGGCGCACGGGCTGCCGCTTATGGGCACGGGTGATTGGAACGACGGCATGGACGCGGTAGGTTCGGACGGCGGCGAAAGCGTTGTTGTCGGCTGGTTGCTGCTGCTTGCGGCGAGGGCATTGCTGCCTGTTTGCAAAAAGCGGGGAGATACTGCACGGGCAATGCTTTTCGAACGTGAATCCGCCGCGCTTCGTGCTGCAATTGAAAGCAATGCGTGGGACAAAAACAGATATATACGTGCCTTTTTCGGTGACGGAACAAGCCTTGGAAGCGCAGACTGTTCGGAATGTGCCGTTGATTGCGTAAGCGAATGTTTTGCGGTTTTCGCAAACGCCGTTCACGCCCGCGAAGCGTTTGAAACTGTGCTTGCGGCCTTGACGGACCCGGTGAACGGGCTGATTCGGCTGCTGACCCCTCCGTTTGACGGAAAAACGAGGAACGCTGTGGGCTATATAGAGGGTTACCTGCCCGGAGTACGCGAAAACGGCGGACAATACACGCATGCGGCGGCGTGGTGCATAATAGCCGCATGTCGGCTCGGTATGGCCGATACAGCGGACAGCTTGTTTAAAATGATAAACCCGATTGAACACGGATCCGCAAATTCCATCGAACGCTATAAAGGGGAACCCTATGCCGTTGCGGGCGACGTTTATTCGGTCGGAAGGCTTGCGGGTCGTGCAGGCTGGACGCTTTACACGGGATCGGCAGCATGGCTGTATCGCGCCGCCGTCGAAAACATTCTCGGAATCCGCAAGAGGGGAACAAAACTTTTTGTTGAACCCTGCACCGTGCTCGATGCATTTTCGTTTGAATACCGTTTCGGAAACACCGTTTACAGTGTCGATATGCACCGCAGCGCTTCGAATGCAAAAGAGCGGCACGGTGCATGTGTTGAACTTGTTGACGACGGGAAGGTTCATAATTTATCGCTTGAATACAGGTAAATTCGGTGCGGACGATGCAGAGTGCTTGGGCAAAAGCGTGCGCAGCTCCGCATCGCTTTCGCCGCGGAGTGCGGCATTCAAAACAATGTTTTCATCAAGGATGCCGACAGTCGCTCCGGCCTCAACAACAAAAATGATGCCGTATCCCCTGCCCCCTATAAACGAAAGGGCTTTTCGCACCGTGCAGTCGCTTCGCAGTGCTATCGGCACAACGCGAACCGCTGAACCGGAACGGAGCCGTGATAAACCCGCAAGACTTGCTTTGATATTGCTGCCGCAGGAACAGCGGAATTCCGAAAGTGCCGAAATAAAGATGAAAAAACCTGCCGCAAGCGGGGTCGGGTTGAATGCGGCGTCCGTCGCTGAAACAAGCATTATGCCTGCGCAAAAAAGCAGAAAACCGAATATGATGCCGAACAAAGAAAGTGCTCTTTGCGCACGAGCCCGCCCGGTTCGCTTCTCAATCAATGCAAGCGCAAGCCGTCCGCCGTCAAGAGGCAGAAAAGGGAGAAGATTCATTAATCCGAGCGATAAATTGAAAGAACAGAAATCTTGGAAGGCTGCCGATGTATGCCCGATGTATTTGCCCAAACCTGCGCCGCAGAGGGCGATGAGCAGGCTTGCAAACGGTCCCGCTGCCGCAACCGACAGGCATTCCGACGGGGTACGCGGCGGTGTATGCAGTTCAGCGATAAAGCCGAAGGGCTGCACCTCAATCGAGGAGACAACAAGCCCCAGCCTTGCCGCCATAAATGCGTGGGACAGTTCATGAACCGCAAGCGAAACAAGGGCAAGCATGAGGGCGGGCAGCTTACCGAGCACGGCTGCGGCAGGAACAAGCAGCAGAACGCAAATCGAACAGCGAAGTTCGGTTCTGCCGAAAACGGCAATCTTCAATTATCCGAGATTCGCCTTGATGCCAAAAAAATCAAACGGATCGATCGGCCGCCCTGCCTTGGTGATTTTGACACAAATATAGTCACGCTGCATGTTTCCGAGAATGCTGCGCTGAACGACAGGCTGCCCGCGTTCAACGCAAATATCCCGCAGCCCATAGTATGTAATTTCAATATCATCCGAACTGAAAACGGTCAGGCTGCCGCCGAGGGTTTCGTCAAATGAAACGGTTTTTACCGTTCCGTCGAGTGCGGACAGAACGGGAGTGCCTTCTCCGGCATAAATCTTGGCAACCATACTATCGTTATCAACGATCACGCTGTCTGACTGCACAGGGCGTATCGGGTTATCGGACGGTGCAAAAACGGTTAAAATTGAAGGCAGCTGAACAAGCTGAAGCCGACCTGTCGCACGCGAGTCATCGCCTTTTGCCGCATCATCCGGTGAATTGTTTGAAGCAAAACGCAGAGGGGAAAACACGGCAGCGCTGTCAACAGTATCACCGCTGACAAGAGAGCCGCTTTCGGAAATGCGCAGCGCAAGCAACAGAGAGGCAGCAGATGCGCAAATAATCAGCATCATAAACCCGAAAACACGGCGGAATCCGAGAGTTTTGCGGCGCGGTCTGCAAAACATGACTTTTGTCGGTGCCTGGTTTCTGCTCTGACCAAACGGTTTTGAAAGTAACGGATTATTCTTCAATTCGAAATACTCCTTTCGCAATGCTGCACAGCCGAAGAGCGCACCGAACGCTGAAGAATTTCGCGTCGGCACACAGCGACAGCAACATGTGCTCGGCATGCTGCATTTTATGCGCATTGCGGCGGGGTTTATGCCGAAAAGCCGCTGATGAGGGTTTTCAGAATCTAAGCCGCGTTTCAATAACCTTACCGATTATTTGAACATCGCCCTCGGAAACGATCATGGTGTTGTATGCCGGATTGGACGGGGTGAGCGCAAGCTGCTTTCCGAAGCGTTGAATATGCCGCAGAAGCACCTCGTCTCCGATACGCACAACGCCGATGCAATTGTTGTCCGCCTCAACACATTTCCGCACCAGAACGAGCGAGCCTTCAACGATGTGATCCCCCGTCATGCAGTCGCCTTCGACCTGCATGAAGAAACATTCTCCGGAAGATACTTCGTTTGCGGAAACGGGTATGTACTCGGTTATATTTTCATCCGCAAGCATCGGCAAACCGGCGTGAACAAACCCAACCAAGGGAACACCGATTGCGGGCGCATGCGGCTTTGAAGAGGAAGAAAGTTTTGCCGAATTCGATTTCAGCAGCGGAACGACTTCATCCGTGCCGAGAAGATAATCCGCGCTGACTTGAAAAATTTCCACAAGCCGCATGATAACGCTGTTCGGCATGTTGACTCTTCCGTTTTCATATTTGCATATCGCTGCTTTTTGAACTCCGAGCATACGCCCCAGCTCATCTTGGGTGATGCCGCGTGAATTTCGCAGTTGTTTCAGTCTGTTCATCGTCGGTTCTCCGTAATTTACTGTCTGTATTGTATCTCGATTGGAAACAAAATGCAAGCACAAATAAAAATATATTCATTTTAACGGGCAACAGTACGGAAAAAGGTATTGCAAGTATCCTAAAAAGATACTATAATAGCCGTGCGGTCAAAAAACAGCAGCTGATTTCCGAAAAGGAAACGCGCTTTTAAAAACTGTTTCAGGATTTGTTGCCAAAACGGAAACTGTGAACAGCGATGTTCGACCGTAAAACCGATTGATTGCGGAGGTATTAGAATGAATTACTTTGGGCTGTTTTTTTCCTTTCTTATTCCGGGAATGATCATTGGCGCACTGATTGCAGTCGGTGTTTGCACCGATAAATTTAAAAAATCTGAAACAACATCGAATTTCAGAACACACAACGTATGCGTACCCGATGATGCAAAAAGGGGTGAGCTTCTGCCGGCACCGACATACACTTTGCGCGAACGTGCTGCACAAAGGAATCAGACGGTGAATCGAAACGGAGAAGTTGTCGATGAGCCTTCAAGAAAAAGCTCGGCAGCCTGACATGCACATTAATAAGAATGTTTGATGAGGTGCTGTTTGATGATGTGCAATGAATGCAAAATCGACCTCTGTACATTGACAAAGGCCGATTTAAAGCTGAAAAGCAGGTTGAAGCCGTTGTGCGGAGCTTGTATTCAAACTGCCGGTTCGGGCGTCGCTGATGCAGCAGTATGCACTTATGAATCCGGTATAAATCAGGAATTATTTACCGGGCAATTTATCGGGCTCGGGCAGCTCGGGGCCGCTGATCGTGATTGATTTTATCACAACGGGAGTGACAGGACGGTCATTCGCACCGGTTTTGACGGAAGCGATTTCATCAACGACTTCGATGCCCTCAATGACCCTGCCGAAAGCGGCATAGCTGCCGTCAAGGTGCGGAGCGGCAGCGTGCATGATGAAAAACTGACTGCCTGCGCTGTCGGGATTGTTCGAACGTGCCCAGGAAATCACGCCGCGCTCATGCTTAAGCGTGTTGTTGAAGCCGTTGCTTGCAAATTCACCCTTGATGGAATAGCCGGGGCCGCCGTAGCCTTCACCGAGGGGGTCGCCGCCCTGAATCATAAAGCCGGGAATAATTCTGTGGAAAGTTAAGCCGTCATAGAAGCCGGAACGCGCAAGCGAAACGAAATTGTAAACGGATTGAGGTGCAATTTCGGGATACAGTTCAAGCTTCATGACCCCACCGTTTTCCATCTCTATGGTTGCGATGATTTTGTCGTTGTTCATGTCATTGTCTCCTTGGTTTTCGTTTGGTTTATCTGTTCCGCTGCTTTTGCAACCGACAGCTGTCGCAGCAAGCGCAAGCGCCGCCGCAAGAACAATGCAAAGCAGCAGGGTTGAGATTTTTTTCATAAATACAGTTTCCTTTCTGTTTGTTTACGGGGTTGTTTTGCGGAGTTAACCGTTGCAGCAGGAAAACGGAATTCACAAAACTCGATTGAGGTAATCGGTTTTTGATCCTTCGCTTCCCCGTCGCGTCTGCTGCAAGTATAGCATTATTGCCGCCGAAATGCAATATAGTATTTTCAAACGGGAAATTCCTGTTGCATTGGGAGACGGAATGCTATATAATCATTAGGAAAAATGCAGCACCGCTTTGCAGGTAAAAAACGCAGATGACGCGTGCATGAAACAAAAAGGAGATTCTCTAATGTCATACTCAGGCAGAATGCAGAACAGCCACTATTACAGCGTCTTTTTCGCACCCCGAGGACGCGACAGGATATATGATCTTGGAATGCATATTGCGCAGATGTATCTCAGCCCGTTTGATAAGCTTATCGGCATTATCGGCGAGGCAGGCTCGGGCAAGAGCATGTTGATAAAAGGCATGTTCCCCGGGCTCGAGCTGACAAACGATGATAACGGAGTGAACACTCGCCCGCTTCCGATTCTTGACATTGAGCAGCAAGGTTTTTTTACTGCGCACACTTATCATCTTGACATACGCTTCGAGGCGGCATTCACGCAGATGGGCGTGCTTGCCGATGCAATTTTGAACGCTGTTCAACGCGGCAAACGTGTAATCGTTGAGCATTTCGACATGATTTACCCGTTTCTTAAGACCAATGCAAACCTTCTGATCGGCATGGGTGAGGAAATAATCATAACGCGCCCGACGATTTTTGGTCCGCTGCCGAATGAAATCTACGATATCGTTGCAAAATCGGTCGATTATCGCAGAATGGCGCATACGGCGGAAGATCTTTGCGAGATTTTCCTTCCCGGTGATGACGGATGCAGGTGCAAACACAGCGATGTTAAGCACGGCTTTGTTTTGTCATTTGACGAACCGAAACCCGAGCTTGATCTTGACGAGCTGGAAAGCAAGGTTCTTGATGCAATTGCAAAAGATTTGACAATTTCATATGTTGACGAAGGGCACATTATGATCGGCGACCTGCTGCACCCCTGCACGGGTCCGAGAACGCATGTGCCGAGTACGGGATGCGTACAAAATTTTCGTATCGTGAAGCATATATTCTACGACCCCATTGAGCGGCGCTATCTCCTTGCGGGCAGGGTCGGACCGCGCGAAAAAGGCGAGGATATTTATGATTTCAACAACATGGAAAATTGATGCCCGAAGGTGACGGGCATCATATGAAGCGGCAATTCCGCTGTCAGAATATGCTCAATCTAAGCATATACATGCAAAGGAAAGCGACATATAAAACGCAGGTGCACCCATAGACCGCCTGCGTTTTCTTTTTTGTTGTGCACAGGGCGGCAACGGATGCCGTGAGCGGCAGCGTTGCGCAAAGGTAGCGAACTGCGGAAAGCAGCCATGTGCAGCCCATTGCAAGCACGTAGTAAGCAAGGAAGAAGACAATATAGGCCGAAGGCAATTCCCGCATACGATCGGTAATCAGCGCAAGTGATGCGAATGCAATAAGAACTGTCGGAATCCAAAGGGAATAAATCACGCTGATGTTCCCGTTCGGAATTGCGTTGACGCACCAGTCCCAAATGTATCGCATGGTGTCAAAAAACAAACCGAGCTGTTGATCCCAGTTCAGCTTTTCATACTCCATGAAAACGAAAAAATCGCCGGAGACATTATAATTAATGAGCAGATAAGCCACCGTTCCGAGTGTTGATATAACAAGCGCGGCAGCAACCGCAATAATTTGTTTTCCGTATTTTTTGCCGTCGCGAATGTTTCGGACGACCGTGCCGACTCCTTCAATGAAGATTGCAGCAGCAAGCACGACCCCGAGAGACCGCGTGAAACCGGCTAAAGCGGTAAAAACAGCGGAGAGTATAAATTTATGCTTTTGCAAACAGTAAAACGCACAGAAACAGAACAGCATGAAAAGCGGTTCCGTCATTGGTGAATTAAGAAAAATTGCACCCGGAAGGAGAAGCGAAAGCAGTGCGGCATGAACGGAACGCTTTTTGCCGAGAATTCCGTACAGCGTTAAATATGCCGTTCCGGAGGCGAGGCACGTCGCAATTGTGTTGATAATTTGAGCGGACACAAAGCTGTTGTGAAAGACCGGATTGAGTATTCGCATAAGCAGAGGCAGCATCGGATAAAAAACGATCAGAAGGCGATCTTTCCCATCGTTTACATACCAGTTTTCGGCAATATTAATATAATGAGGGACATCGGTGTTGTGCTTTGACCAGGAAGTCTCCCATAATTCAAACAGATTGCCGCTGAAATCAGGGGTGAAAACCCGATAAATCACCATTCCGAGAATGGTTGTAACAATGTGAATCGCCAGCGCGGCAAGCATAATCCGAGAAAAATCCCTGCGGGCGTTCGCAACGGGGACAAAGCTGCAAAGCCGTTCGCCGATGAGCGTCTTTAAAACGAGAGGAACAGCTTTATAAGCTGCGAATGTGAAAAGAGCAAGCAGTGAGGAGGAAAGTATTCCGCCGCCGATGCTCATTGCCCGCAAGTTGGTTATGAAATAAAAAACATACAATGCAGCGGCAAAACATATGAGCACAGTTCTGACTATTCGAACTGCGCGCCGAAAGCCCGTGCTGCCCGCTTCTTCCGCCGGTTTTGTTCCGGCGGTTTTATCGGTTAATCGAAAAAAACTCATCAATAAGTTGCGCACGGAATAAACCCATGCGCGGCTCCGTTCGTAAAATCAGCGGACGAACAGCAGGTTCGCGCCGCCCGGTGCTTAAATTATACATATTAATCCGCGGATTTCAAGCCCTGCCGCAAATTTGTCCGCAAAATCCGACTGTATGCCGCAATGCTACTCAATATCAACAACGCGATGTTTTTCCCACTTTGCAAACTTGAAATATAATGCGGTGATAAGACTGCACAAAAGCCAACCGGCAGGATAGCTCAGCGCAATGGGTTTAATTGTGTTGCTGATATAGTTCGCCATGATAAAAAGATAAATCTGACGAAATACAACAAATGAACCTATCATTATGAACATCGGTGTTCGACTGTTGCCCGCTCCGCGAAGCGCACCCGCAAAAATCTGATTGATGCAGCAGAAAACATAAAAGGGCGAAATCAGACGGAGAAGCATTGAACCGTAATCCACAATTTCACGTTTTTTATTAAAAAATTCAACAAGCTGCGGAGCAAAAATCAGCACCGGCACCATTAAAAGTGCGGTGCAGGCGACGGCCATAAGCATTCCGGCGCGGATTCCCTTTTTTGCGCGCGCAACCTGATTAATGCCGAGATTCTGCCCGACAAATGTTGTCACAGCGAGCGAAATGCTCTGCATCGGAAGGAAAAGGAACTGATCGATTTTGACATAGGCTGTCCAGCCGCCCATGCAGTCCTCGCCGAAACTGTTGATGTAGGATTGCACGAAAACATTCGAAAATGCCGTAACAGCCATCTGAAGAGCGGCGGGAATGCCGACTTTCAGAATTTTTGCGAGCATGGAGCGATGAATGCGCAATTTCTTAAGCGAAAGCCGACAGCAGTTTTTTGCACGGAGGAGTACGATGAGAACAAGTGCGGCCGAAAGCGTCTGAGCAACGACAGTTGCGATCGCAACACCGGAAACTCCCATTTTGAACACAAGAACAAACACAAGGTCAAGCACAACATTTGTCAGCGCTGAAACAACAAGAAAATAAAAAGGGCGCTGTGAATCGCCGATCGCACGAAGAATGCCGGAACCCATATTATAGAGCATAAGACTGATTATTCCGGAGAAATAGATAATAAGGTACTGCGTTGCCTCGGGACGTACGGAGTCCGGAGTTTCCATCAGATTCAGCATCAGCGGCGTCATTGCAATGCCGATAATGGTGAAAACAACGCCCAAGATAAGCGTCATCATCACAGACGTGTGAACAGCGTCCTGCACGCGCTCATGCTGTTTTGCACCGTAAAATTGCGAAATGACAACACTTGCGCCGGTGCTGAGCCCGAGGAACGTGTTTATCAGCATATTAATGATCGGGCCGACGGTGCCGACAGCCGAAAAAGCCGTGTCGCTGACATAGTTGCCGACGACCCAGCTGTCAACCGTGTTGTAGAATTGTTGAAAAAGATTCCCGAGCAGTAAAGGAATTGCAAAACACACAATATGACGTGTGATTCCGCCCTCCGTCATATCAACATCACGACGTTGACCGAAAGACTTTAATTTATCCAGCAGCTTCAAATCAGACCATCCCTTCGGGCATTGCCCGCTCTTCTCATTTTCAGCCTGATTATAGCACCAAAGTAATTTTTTGAAAACACAAAAATTAAATATTAATAAATATATTCGCTTTGCGAAAATAGATGAATTTAAGTTAAAACCGCGCAGCATTTCCCGGGAAATGAGCGGCGAGATGCAAAAAACAGAAAATTCCCGAGAAACAGTCCGTTTAAACAGAGTATTTCCCGGGAAATCATGTAAACAAATCAGCGTGAAAACAGACACATCCGACCGAGAGTCAAAAGCGCAGTGGGTTATTTGTTACATTTTCTGAACAAATACTTGTCGATTTTATCTCGCATGGAATCGGAAATTTTGCGCTCGATCGGGAAAATCGGAGCATTGACAACTCGTTTCGAAAACTCCAGAGCCAAGTTAAGCGTTATGCCGAGTGCATCCGCCGAGAGGAAACCGTTTGCAAGTGCATCGCGGCGATCGTGAATAAAGCCGGTTCCGTTTGCATTTACCCTCGTGAAGTTTATTGCAGGTATGCCCTTGTCGGAGAACGGAGTTCCGTCGCTTGAATAAACATCCTCATGATATACAACGGCGGCGCCGAGTTCATTCATCATCCCTTCAACATAACTCTTCATGGGCGCATCCCCCATGATAAATATATGCTCAGAGCCGAGAATGGGACCGGCCATATCGACGTTGACCATCAAACGATGCTTTTCAAGCTCCGCCTCGTGAGCGGCAACATACGCTTTGCTTCCGAGAAGGCCCTGTTCTTCTGAACCGAACCAGTTGAATTTTAATGTGCGGCGCGGAGGATTTGCCACAAAATAGCGCAATAATTCCATGATGATAACGGAGCCGCTCATGTTATCATATGCGCCCGTTGAAAACAGAACGCTGTCGTAGTGCGCACCGAACGACACGATTTCATCTGCAAGATCCGTTCCGCGCAGTGTAACGCATACGTTGCGTGATTCGCCCTCAGTCGCAGTACTGCTGACAAACAGCTTAACCTTTTTTGCACCTTTTGAAACAATTTCAAGCGCATCCTTCGCCTTCAAATTAACGAGGATGTTGTCGCCGAATTCGGCGGTGTAGGTTTCGCGAATTTTACAGATACCGTGATCGGTTTCGTCATCTTTATCGAGGATGTTGCCGGTAAAACCGATTATTGCGGCAGGTTTTGCCTTTTGAATGCGCCCGTAAGCTTCAAAACCGAATCGTCCGTTGACAAGAACGGCCTTACCTTCAACCCCGAGCAGATTTGCGGGGAGCGCGTTTTCAACGTAAACAAGTTCAAGCTCCAACCCGTCATCAGGTGTGCTGTCGGAACGCAGATAGGCTGTTACCGGGTATTCTTTCTCATACGGTTCGGTAACGATCAACCTTGCCGCGGTAACGGTGCCGGTTGACGCCTTAAAAACTTCAATTTCGCGTTGTATGTCCGAACGCGCCCATGTAAATGAGTCGATTTCGGCAAGCAGTGCCTCTGCCGTGCGGGTTTCTTCCGCCGTGCAGGACACGCGTTCATAGGAGAGCTTGTTCAGCAGCTCAAATGCTCTTTTTGCGTTTACTTCCATTTTGGATTCCTTTCGTATTTTATCGGTAATTTAAATCAATTTCGGTTTGCCGCCGCATCCCGGCGGGCGTCCAAGCGTTCGAAATTATGCATCCAGTCGCCTTTGAAATAGTAGAGCGTGAAACAGACCGCGCTGAGCATCCATGTTATCGGATAGCCCCAGAAAACTACACGAATATCGGGAATAAAATGCACCGTTATTGTAATATATGCAACACGGATCACGCACCAGCAAATCAGCATGATAAGCATCGGTACCGTCGTTTTCCCCGCTCCGCGGATGATTCCTGCCATGCAGTGTGAAAGCGACAAAACACAGTAAAAAAGTGCTTCCGTTCGTGCCTGCATTGCGCCGAAAGCGACAACTTCGGGCGAACTGTTAAACATGGCAATAAGCGACGGTGCAAAAATCACAAAAACAATTCCGATGAGTTCCGCAAGTGCAACGCCGGAGACAAGCCCGAATGCAGTGCCCTTTTTTACTCTGTCATATTGCTTCGCTCCGAGGTTCTGACTTGTGAAAGTCGTAAGTGCAACACTGAAACTTGTTACCGGGAGAAAAGCAAACCCCTCTATTTTGAAATACGCACCGCAGCCCGCCATCGCATCGGAGCCGAAATCGTTGATGTTGGATTGAACGATTACGTTTGCAAGCCCGATCACGGAATTCTGAACGCCTGTCGGCAATCCGGTCGCAAGCACTTCCCTAAGCATCGGCCAATCAATACGAACATCATGCGGGACGATTTTGTGGACGTCGTCAACAGTGGTGAGTTTAACGAATGAGATAATTGCGCTCAGGAACTGCGATATAACCGTTGCTGTTGCAGCCCCGCCGACACCCCATTTAAAATATTTTACAAACAGAATATCAAGAACAACGTTGGTCATTGATGAAATTATCAAATAGTAAAGCGGATGCCGACTGTCGCCGCGCGCCTGAAAAATGCCGTTGAAGGCATTATAAAGAACATTGCCGAGTGCGCCGGCAAAATATAAACGGAAGTATCGTATGGACTCGGGCAAAACGTCGGCGGGAGTGTTCATCAGGCGGAGAATAACCGGCGTGAGAAGCATTCCGGCGGCGGTAAGGAACAAGCCCGACAGTACTGCAAATGCGGTTGTGGTATGAACGGCGGTATGAACTTTTTCATTTTCGCGTGCGCCGTAATATCGTCCGATAACAACTCCCGCGCCTACAAAAACGCCGTTAATGAATCCGACAAGAAGAAAAATCAAACTGCCGGACGAACTGACGGCCGCAAGTGCCTGCTTGCCCAAATAACGGCCGACCACGAGGGAATCTGCAACATTGTAAAATTGCTGAAAAAGCTGCCCGATAAAGATCGGCAGCGCAAACAGACTGATTTTGCTGTAAATCTTGCCTTCCGTCATGAATCCGCACCCTTTCGTACTTTTTCTTGATTATAGTGCCGTGCTGTCCGTTTGTCAACAGCGAAAAGACAGTCGCAACGGGCACGAACGGCGGAACAAAGCGGCTGCACGTTCCAACGAAATTTTAGCTTTACGTTCGGCGCAGCGGGCACGAGCGGCGGAACAAAGCGGCAAAGGGATGACGGTGTTCAAAAATTACTTTGCGGGGATTGACAAATGCACAAGTTTATTTTACACTTAAAACACGGAAAAGGTAAAGTCCCTGACCGAAAAAAATCAAAGGAGTTATTATGGAAGCTGACAGCAGCACAAGTGCGGATGTTCCCAACCGAAACGAGAACATGATGCGCGGAAAACAAAAACATGTACTGAATGCGCCGAACAAACCCTGTATGACTCCTGCGGTTATACTGTTTTGCAATTGAAGTTTTGCTGTTGAAACAGAAACGGTTTCACAGGGCAGGCTTTTGCGGCAGGCTTGGAGCGGAAGATTAACCGTTCCTGTTTGCGTTCTTTCACATGAACCCGCAATTCTGCGTTCAACCTCCGGCTGAATCATCCGGGCAGCGAGATTTGAGAAAAAAACCATAGGGAGCTTCCGAAAAATTATTGCGCGAACAACAGCTTGAAATCGGGGTATACTCGGAATTTGCTGCGTATCCGCGCAATAAGTCATTGGCAGCTTTTCTCAATCGAAACCATGCTGCAAGCGCAGGTCTTTTGCCTTGTTTCTCGATCTGCGGCTTTCAAAAGAAGAACAATGGCAGTGTTTTCAACAGATTTATCGCAGACGGTGGAAGTTCTGCTCGAGCGCAAGAATTATAACAGCGTGAAAGATATTCTTTCAACCGTTAACCCGGCAGATATTGCCGTGATTTTTCGTGATCAGCCTGCGCAGCGGCTGCTCATGCTTTTTCGCCTTTTGCCAAAGGAAACGGCGGCGGATGTTTTCGTTGAAATGGAACCCGTGCTGCAGGAGCAGCTGATAAATGCTTTTTCCGACAAAGAGCTTGCTGATATTGTGAATGAAATGTATGCGGATGACGCGGCGGATCTTGTTGAGGAGATGCCCGCAAGCGTTGTTAAGCGCATATTGAAGCAGGCTTCGCCCGATGTTCGACGTGACATAAACGAATTGCTGAAATATCCGGAGGACAGCGCAGGAAGCATAATGACTCCGGAATTTGCGGATTTGCATTCATCCATGACCGCCGCGGAGGCACTGGATCATATTCGGCTGACCGGAGTAGATAAGGAAACGATTGACATCTGTTATGTAATCGAAAAACGCAGGCTTATCGGCCTTGTTTCTTTGCGGACGCTCGTGCTTGCCAATGCGAGGGCCGTTGTTTCCGATCTGATGGATGAAAATGTTATCTCCGTCGGAACACTTGATGATATTGCAGTTGTTGCGGATATGTTCGCAAAATACGACTTGACAGTCATGCCTGTTGTGGACGGCGAAAACAGGCTGGTAGGTATAGTTACGGTTGACGATGCAATCGATGTTATGCGTGATGAAGCGACTGAAGACATTGAAAAGATGGCTGCTATCACCCCGTCGGACAAACCGTATCCGCGGCTCAGTGTGATGGATCTGTACAAAAGCCGCATACCGTGGCTGCTGCTTTTGATGCTTTCAGCGGTTTTCACACAGCTGATAATCGGAAAATTCGAAGCTGCGCTTGCAGCAAACATCATCCTGACATCGTTCATCCCGATGCTGATGGACACGGGCGGCAATTCCGGCAGCCAATCGTCCGTAACGATTATACGCAGCCTTTCTTTGGCGGAGATTCGGTTTTCTGATATTTTTCGGATCATGTTCAAGGAGATGCGCGTTGCATTGCTTTGCGGCGCAACGCTCGCTGTTGTAAACTTCGGAAAACTGATGCTGTTCGACAGACTGGGGGTTTTTGTTTCGCTGACGGTAAGCCTGACACTCTTGGCAACGGTCGTTGTTGCAAAGTTTTTCGGCTGCACGCTGCCCTTGCTTGTGAAAAAAATCGGACTCGATCCCGCTGTCATGGCAAGTCCGATTATTACAACAATTGTTGATGCGATTGCGCTGCTTATTTATTTTGCAATCGCTTCTGCAATGCTCGGCATTTGAGCAAAACAAAAAAGTATGTTGATTTTGTGCAAAACACAGCAAAATACGGAGGATAAATGGTAAATCTCGGCAACGATTGGGACGAAATTCTTAAAGACGAATTTCAGAAAGACTACTACAGGAATTTGCGGAAGTTCCTGGCCGATGAATACAGAAAATGCGTTGTGTATCCGAATATGTATGATATTTTCAATGCGCTTCGATATACATCGTTTGAAAACACGCGGGCAGTGATACTTGGACAGGATCCGTATCACGGGCCGCACCAAGCGCACGGGCTTTGCTTCTCCGTTTTGAAAGGCATCGCCCCGCCTCCGTCCCTGAAAAATATTTTTCGGGAACTTTCCGACGATGTCGGGTTCATTCCCCCGCATCACGGAGAGCTTACCGAGTGGGCAAAGCAAGGTGTGTTGATGTTGAATTCGGTTCTCACGGTGCGCGAACATCAGCCGAACAGCCACAAGGGAATGGGCTGGGAGATTTTTACGGACAGGGTAATTTCCGAGCTTAACAAAAAGACGGAGCCGGTTGTTTTCCTGCTTTGGGGAGCGAATGCGCGGCAAAAAGCAAAGGTCATCACAAACCCGATTCATGTAAAGCTTGAAACGGTGCACCCGAGCCCGCTTTCGGCCTACAACGGATTTTTCGGCTGCAAGCATTTTTCAAAGTGCAACCAAATCCTTGCCGATTCGGGACAGAGAACAATCGAGTGGCAGCTTTCGGATTAAGCTTTGAACAAAAATCAAAGGAGCTGAAGATTCTGGACGAGCCTGCCAAGCCCTTTGGCACCTGAAATGGGTCAACGGCCGGACGCCGGATCTGGCAACCTATATGAAAGAGCATCCCTATATGTATTCCAGCGACAATGTCCGGGCGGTGTTCCGGGTGGCCATGGAGCAGTTTGCCCTGAATTTCGCCCCGGATGTGACGGTGCCGGAGCCCCAGCGCCTGCGGGAAAAGGTTAAAAACGCTTTGAAAAAAGCGTTGGAGAAATATGAATAATATAAGCAAAGGAGATAACATCATGAATCAGCTTGCCGACAACAAAAAAATAATGGATTTTCTGCTGTATAGCTACTTTGGATTCAGCAGTGGAGACCTCGACCAAACAAGGAAAATAAAGTGTTCGTACCGTGCATATTTAGACTTAGCTCGCACGGTCAAATATACCTATTCTTCAACAGAGCTGGAAAAAGCAACGGTCGGTACTGATGCACATGCGTTCATTGATATTCGGAAAAAACGAATTGAAGATGTCTGCTCGAAACTAATTGAATCCATCGAGGACTTTCCGAATTGTCCCGACGATTTCGACACATGGCATGACGGGCGGTGCGCTCAAATCATTTGTCAAATGAATACGCCTTATGATGATGGTAGGAAAAAATTTCTTAAAGACGGTTTTGCATTTACATACGGGCAAGCACAGAAATGGGTGAATATGACGCTGAAATATCTGTGGCTGCTTGATATGTTGCCAAAGGGCCTTTCTGAGGCAAAGTTGCATGTACCGGTTGACAGCTTTATTCTTGAAGCTCTAAAAGAGACGCAGCAGTTCAACACCAAGGGAAACAAGATTACCGGTTCCGGCGAATCCTACTATTATAACGGCGAAGCGTGGAGTGCCATATCTGAGTACAAAAACTACAAAAAGCTGCAAGATGGAATTAGGGACATTGCGAAGAAACAGGGAATTTCCCCTATTCAGTGGGAAGGTTCTGCATGGATGGATGTAGCTAAAAAGAGAAGCAGCAAATGAATAAACCTACAGGGGCTGTTGCATTAGTCCCCAAAACAAAACCGGGCAACTCAGGAAGGGTTGTCCGGTATTTAAAATGGCCGATATTCCGGAAAAATCAGATTACAGAAAACTGCATTCCGGTTGTCGCAGGCGGTGAAGAAAGATTGACCCTGAGGTTAAGTTTTCAATTGTTGTATATGCAAACATGCGAGGAATTTTCTCGAGCAGAGCTATAGAAGAAGCGTACAAAACCGACATCAGGTTTATGTGGCTGCTGCAAATATGACTTGATTTTGCAACAGCCCCTTTTTATTTTTTATAAAGACTCTTTGACTGAGCTGCGATAGACGACGGAACGGTTATTGATGCCGAATCCGTGCGTGTGCAGCGAAAAACATGCACAGAGCAAACCGACTTAAAACGTATCCTTGCCGCTGATCCAACGGATATAGTCTTCCGATTCGGCAAGCCCGAGACGGCGCTGCATCGCAAGGGAAACATCATTATCGAAATAAACCTGTCCGTAAACGGTCCATCCTCTGTCGGCATGATAGTTGTTCATGTGCGACACAAGTGCACTGCCGACGCCGCACCGGCGATATTTTTTAAATACTTCAAGCATTCCGACGCTGCCGTCGGTGTGCATTCCGATGAAGCCGGCAAGTTCTCCGTCAACCTCGGCACCGAACATCAGCCCGTGTTCAATCGTTGCAGCTATTTCTTCCTTGGATTCAAGCTTATAGTGCGCGGCAACTTGGGGAAGATCGTCCGTTGTCAGTTCCCGAATCGGAAAAGGAGATTTCGCCTTGTGCCGCTGCATGGAGTAGCGGCAGAATTGCTTGCAGGGTTTTTCGACAGAAAAACCTTTTCGTTCGCAGCGAATTGCCTCAAAAGCAGCTTGCCCGTGAACAACGCAAACCTGCATTTCGGCAACCTCGCGAAGGGCAAGCCTTCCGGCTTCAACGGTTGCAGCCCAAAGCATGTAAGCTCCGCATGAGTGCTTGATAAGCACCGCATCCTTATTGGAAAAAATAAGGGCGTCAACATTGCCGCGGCGGAAAGCCTCCTGAATATCAATTGTCAAAACACCCTGCTCTTTCAGCACATTAACAACTGTTACGACGTTTCTGCATCTTCTTCTTTTGCTCATTATGCGCGGATTCCTTCCGAGTTAAGTTTATTAAAGAGTATCGAAAACAATTCGGAGAACAAAAAATATGAGAGCCGTGTCCTGATGCAGGTTTGTCCTGCGCTTGCCCAAAAATCAGGGACGGTCAGCCGGAGTTTTGTCGAACGTACCGTTCGTATCATTGAGCTGCGTCCTGACAACGTTTTTTGTACCGTCATTCCCGTCTGCAATGTCTTTGCCGGTGTTTGAACTGTTGTTTCCGCAGTCAACTTTGCTGCTTCCGGGGCGGGGCAAACTGACCCTGTCGGATTTTTCGCAGACCGAACTTCCGCCGGCTTTCGCCGATGTGCCGCCGATTTCCGCCGATTCGGAGTTAAGGGCAACGACGGGGATTTCCCCGATTGCATCGTAGCCGGAGTCCGATATCTGCTCAAAAGGAATATCAACTGTCGGAGCTGTTCCGATGGGAGCAGCATAAACCGGTGCGGTTTCAGCAGGCGAATTGTCGATGTAAGGAACACTGACAACAGGCAGCGTACCGTCTTCGGACGGTTCGGAATCGCCCGAGCCGATAACGGAAGGTATCCATGGGGCAGGTGCGGCCACGACAGCAGCGGTCTTCCCGATCGTGCCCGTTATCTGTCCGGAAAGCTGGTTAAAGAGCATTTCAGCGGTTGCCTGCTTAAACCCAAAGAAACGAACGCGCAAGCATGTGCCGCTTGTTATCTGCCAATAGTAAACAATATCCACGCCGTTGGAAAACGAACCGACCTGGCCGACAGAGAGCTGATACGGCGCGACATCAACAACTTCGCAATCGTAATAAAGGCGGTTGCCGTTTGCATCAAAACCTTCGGCAGAAATGCGCAGGGAATCGTTATCAACCTTTTTGTGCATTTCGGAAGGAAGATTCTGCGGGAACATGTTTGTGTTTTTTATCGCCTCATCGGCGACGGTTCCGGCGTTTTGAAAACTGTCATATCCGGACGGCAGGTTCATCGGATCGGAAAACGGTTCGGGTGTTGCCCCTGCATTCGGCGTGAGGCCTGCACTGACCTGCGGATCTTTTGTGCAATCGTTGATTTTTCCGATGGTGAGTGCAAAAACAAACAGGATCAAAAGAATGGCCGCGCCTGCTGCCGTCAGCGCACGGATTCGGCGTATGCGCTGCATTTTGGACTTTCGGCTGCTCTCAACAGCGCGCAGACGAATCGATTCGAAATCAATCTCGGCCGTGCTTTCGTTTGCAGCCCAACGAAGAAGCTCGTCAATTGTGCGGGAACTGTCAAATTCCGTGCATGTGTCGGCGGAATGATTGGAATCCGCTGCTTCGAGATTCACCGTATTCGAACAGAAATAATCATTTTTTCTTCCGCTTTTTTTCATCCGCTGCCTCCTCTCCGAGCATAACCGCAAGCCGCTTTCTTGCCTTCATAAGCCGCGATTTAACCGTTCCTTCGCTGATGCCCGTGCAAGCCGAAATTTCGCGAACGGTCATACCGGCGTAATAGTGCAGCAATATGACTTTGCGGCTCGTTTCGTCAAGTTTGTCGATCGCACTTCGAACTTTTGCCGCTTTTCGGCGCCTTTCAACTTCCTCATCGAGCGGGAGGGCTGAATCCTCGATATCCTCGCTTATCGGCGCATCAACCGGCGTTTCGTGTTTTGCACGGCGCAGATGATCAAGCGCGATGTTTGTGGACACGCGGTAAAGCCAGCTTTTCAACTGTCCGTCGTCAAGGCCGGCCAGCCTGCCGAGATTGGAAAGAACACGTTCAAAAGCAATTTGCGTAATATCTTCCGCCGTCTCCCTGTTTGGCACAACACGATATGCCGCCCAGAAGACAAGGCGTGAATAATCACTATATATGCTGTCGAAACTGCGGTCGGACAATTTTTGTCTCCATTCATATAACGCAATTCGCGCCGATTCGGTTGCGTTATCTTTCAAAAAAATTTTTGCTGCGGAAAAAATCCGAAGGATAATACTCGGAAAAGCGGAAAATATCTGCTTCTCCGTTCACAATTTTAACACAATTCGCGCATCTTTGCAAACTGAATTTTTACTTTTGACAAAAGGCACGGGTACTGAAATGCAGCCGAAAAGGCCGAATGCTATTTGTCGGATCCCGACGCAGAGCTTTCCGGCTCCGAACCCGAAAACGCTTCGGGAGTGCCTCCGGGGGTGCTTTTTTCATAAAGCAAGGGGAAATATTTTTTATCGGTAATGCACATTGCGGCGGCACAGAGTATGAGAAAAATTCCCGCAATGCCGATAACGAGCCACGCGGAATCAAAGCCCGAGGTGTCCACAAGCTTGCCGATAAGCAGGTTGCCGACTCCGGAAAAAGCACCGGATGCAATGGATATTATCGAGTTCATCCTTCCCCAATGCGTTGAGGGAATGCGCCGCGTCACATAGGGCTGCACGCCGATGGTGTTGAATACTTCACCGATGGTGAAAACAGTCATTAAAACGAAATACAGCGGGATGATTCCCTGAACGAACCGATAGCAGAACAGCCCGACAACTATCAGCGTTTCGCCCAGAAGTATCTTTCGAACATCACGAATCCGCCCGAAAAAGGTCGTTACAACGGGTGTTGCAAGGATTACAACGAGGGCGTTGACGCTTGTCATAACGCCGAATATTTCCGCGCCTTCCGCACCGTAAAGCGCACCCATGTTAAGCGGAAGAAGGTAGTTGAATTGAGCATACACAAACCCGCCGATTCCCGCAACAAGCAGATATATAAGAATCGTTTTTCTTTCACGCAGAAGCGAAAAAACACTCACACCTTCACGCTTTTGTTCGTATGCGCTGATGTTCTTTTTCGGTATGCTGAGCGTTTTGACAAAGAAAAGAATCGGCAGCGTTGAAGAAAGCGTTGCAATGCCCGTGATAATGAACGCAAGCCACAGATAGTCTTTGAACAGAAAGCCGCCGATTGTGGGCGCAAGCACAAGCCCGAGGTTCATTCCGAGATACTGAAGGCTGTATGCCTTTTCCCTGTCCTCTCCGTCACTCAGATCGGCAATCAGTGCATCGTATGACGGGCCCTCGATGGTTGCAAAAACGCTTGCAACATAAAACAGTCCGATGCTGTATGCCGAAAGCGGAATCAGACCGCAGATGATATAACAAACAACCGTTACCAGATCGCAGATGACAATGACGTTTTTGCGGTTGCGCTTGTCCGCAAGCCTGCCGCCGAGCAGAAGCATCGGAAACTGCAATATCGACATTGCAAACGAAATGCCCGCAATAAGAGTTGCATCATAGCCGAGCTTGTTTTCAAGAATCAAAGTCAGCAGCGGCCAGATAAGCGAGCCCATGCTTGTTACGATTCGTCCCCAGAAAAGGATATATATCTCCTTTCCGAGGTGTTTGTACTGTTCCAAAAACTTCAGTTTCATTTCTATGACCGACTCCGTGTTAATGCTGCAAAAACCCCGAAAAAGAAAACGCATTTGCAGGTTTTATCTTCCGCGGTGCTTTTGTTTTTTATTTGCCTGCCGCAGGGCAAACACCGACAGGCCCCGTGCCGACGGAAAAAAGCTTTGAAGCAGTTCCTGCCGAAAGCAGCCGTTTAAGCTAAATCCGAATCTGGTCGGGATTTCGTGAGGCAAGGAACGGACAGCCAAACGGCGGCAGCCGATCCCGAAAGGGGCTTTCGAACTGCCGGCAGGGACAGGGGTTCATCCTTGCTTTGTATATTTAGTTTTGAGGAAATATCTCGCAGAATAAAACAAAAATCGCAAAAATTCCTCCGAATTTATTATATCACTTGTGATGTTCGGTTTCAACAGAAAAAGAATGCGGAAAAGGCAGCCGACACGCAAACCCTGCATGAAGGCTGCCTTACGAACGTTGAATTTGAATAAAGAAAGCCGAATGCGGTGCCGAATTTAGGCGGCTGTTATAGGGGACTGAGAAGGATCCTGAAGCTTTATTTCGGGTTTGCAAATCAAATTACCGTTCTCATCCGAAATTTCGAATGACACGGCAATTTCCCAAATTGCGGAAAGCTCGGTTTCAAGTGAAGCCGCATCAATTTCAATTTCAAAAAGCATACGATCATCACTTCGCAGAATTTTTGAAAAACTCACACATTCGACGGGCCGCCCGTTGATGAACAGACATTTTTCAAAGCTTGAAATGCTTATCATCTTCCCGCTTTCGTTTTTGACGTAAACGGGGATAAGCGGATTTTTGTTTGCAAGATCAAGGTTCTCAATGGGCCCGGCAACCAACATGCAAACTCCGTTTTCATCATAATTGGCATACTGATTGGAAAAGTCAAAGTTTCCGACTCTGCCGGGAATCGCAACGGAAGCCGAACCGCGTGAAAGAATTTCGGCGTTTTCGTTTGTCAGCGTGATATCAAACTGCACATCCGCAATTCTGCCGATGCTGTATAAAAGCAGCTGTGCTTTCGTGAAAAGCGGAATGCTGATAACAGCATGTTTTTGCGGATGAATACGGAAGGCGGCATGATCAAATTCGTTAAAAACAACAAGGTTGTTGATTTTGATATAACCGACGTTCACCTCCGCGGGCTTGGCAGCGGCGTTTTCAAATTCAAGCAGCACACGGTATTTTTCGTTGACGGTGATGAGTGCGGATGAAACAAGGCTCAATCCGTCGGATTCAAAACCGTGAGAGTCATTGAAAGCGTTCAACTTATCATAATGAATGGCCTGAGCAATATCGCCTGCAATATAGCCGCTGTAATCATATGCGCCCGGTTCCCGCGGCTGTGCGGAAGCGGCGGACAGGTGGGCAAGCTCCGTAAAGTATTTTTCGCCCGAAGCGGCTGCAATGCGGAATTCAATGTCAATGGAGGAAATTTCCCGAATGCCGTACAGCATCATATCAAGAATCGGCATGTACAGACTGAAATCTTCGGCTTTGCCCGCAGCAAATTTGTGCCTGAAGTCAACTTCAACAAGGCAGTCGTTCACATAAATCGAAACATCGGAAACAAGCAAGTCATCCGCCGATTTATTTTCCGCCGTAAGCTTCAGCACGGCAAAATCATCGATATAAACCAATTCGTTCGCCGAAATCGATATGCGATCATCATCGTGAAGAACCGCCCGGCTGACGGTCGCTGCCCTTGAAAAGGGTTTGGTCGAAAACTTTTTGTATTCGATCGCGGAATCCGTAGGAGTGGGCTGTGCGGTATCGGCCGCGCCCGGGAGCAGGGTCGGACTTTGCGACGGGATCGAATTCTCTCCCCCGTTTGCGCCGGGCGTGTCGCAGGCAAAAAAGCTCAGCAGCATAATGAGCGCAAGAAGAGCGGCGGCGGTTTTTTTGAACATGAGTGATTCCTCCGTAAATGTGTTCGCGAAAAATCAATCGGCCTGAAGTGAATTGCCGACTTAAGCCTGCGGTGTGCAGCAGGGGTAAGCGGAACTCATTCGGAGCATTTCCGAAACCGATGTTGTATCGCAAGTCTATTATATCATTTAAGACGGGCAGACGCAAGTGAAGGAACATTTTCACGCCTTAACTTTTTAAAAAAACGATTAAAGGTATTCGGACAAAGCAAACGGCGGAGCCGAGCCTTTCGGAAAGCGAAACATCGTGAACGCTCCCGATGCTTGACACGGCCGCAGGCGGGTGGTACTATATCGGTGGTGCAGGCATACGGCAGGCGGAAAAAACGGAACGGAGAGGGCAAACAATGGCATACAAAAACTCACGGCAGAATGCGGCCGAAACAAAAACTTCATCCGAAAAAAACGAAAAGAAGCTTAAAAAGCTTGTTTACGGGCTGCGCATCGGTGCGGCGGCATATTTGCTGTTGGCGTTATTCGGTGCTGCTGCCGTGAGCGCAAGCGGAGCAGCGGCATCAGCGGATTGGAACACGGTGAGCAGGCTGTCCGAAATCATCGCTGCGGTTTTCTTCCTTATCTTCGGCAGTTCAATATTGGCAAACGCTTTCCGCAGGCGCAATTATATTTCCCCTGATTTGAAAAAACTTTTCGAACAGGGAAAGGTCACGGAAAAATATGTGCGCACAACTCCGAAAACCAACTTTGTCTGCCGCTGCGTATTCTCCGGAATTGTTATTGCTGCGGCATCGGTTCTGCTGATAACGGCGATCGTTCGGCTGTTTTGAATTGCAGAAGATTGCTGCGGAAAGCTCCCCAAAAAAGGCAGCCGCTTATTCGGCTGTTTTTTGTTTTTCGGCGGCGTATTTTCGACACATAATATGTGCAGCCGTGCCCGTCTTACGTTATTGTAAGGCACGCTGAAAGCTGTTCGTAAGGTTTTTAATTTACAATAAGGGGTATAATCAGCAGCAAAGCGGACAGCGGGCGGAAACCCGCTGTCGGATCGGAGGCAAAAATGGAGTGTTTGAAGCTGGCGTGGCAAAGCGTTTGCGGAAAAAAGCGCAGCAGCGTTCTTATGAGCGTTATCCTGGCAATATCGTTTGCATTTGCGGTTATCACGCTGTCCGTTTCGGGAAGCATGATAAAAACAAACGATGTGTTCAGAAAAACGACCTACGGCGAGTGGCAGTTGATTCTGCCGGGCATCAATTCAAAGCTTAAGGGTGCAGCCGCAAACAGCGACTGGCTGGATGAACTCGGCGTCATGAATGTTTACGGAACAATCGGGGAGGACGGCGTCGGCACAGTGGACGAAACGCTGAAAAAACTCGGCCATATTACGGTTAACGAGGGCAGATTTCCCGAAAGTGACGGCGAAATCGCGATGGAAGCGGATCTTTTGAGCAACCTCGGCATCGATTACACCCTTGGACAGGATGTCACGCTCTCCGTCAGCATTGCGGCGCGGGAAAACTCCGCATTGGGAACGTCGCACCCCGTCAACGTTGTCGGAACATATCAGCTTGTCGGCATTATTAAAGAATACACGGATGTTTGGACTTGGGCAACGAAGCCCGTTTGCGAACTTGACGGCACAAGTTCACGCGCCGAAAGCGGAATTTCCGCAACCCTTTGCAGCGCAATCCTGACGGAAAATGCGTGTGCAGAAATTGTGCGGCAGGCGCAATTGCAGGCGGAGGCCTTTAATAATGCAGAGAAGGAGCAGGGTTCCGATCTGCGAATAAAGCTTTGCGATGCACCGACAAGCAATTTTTTCTGCACCGGGTTCGATACGGACAAAACAAACTTTATTGCAAGAGTGTATCAGACCGTGGGCAGCGTTCCGCTTGCATTCAATGCAACAAAGTTTGCGCAGCAGGAGACTCAAACATACAATATTTTCTTTACGGCATTGATTTTTGCCGTCACGCTGCTTGCGGTTGTCTGCGTCAACATAATGCAGATGCAGAAACAAATAAGGCAGATTGCCCTTTTCCGCAGCATCGGCGTAACAAAACGGCAGCTTCGGCAAATGCAGATTTTTGAGATGCTGTTCATCTGCATTCCGTCGGTTGCCCTCGGCATTTTACTCGGCGCGGGCGGCACATGGCTGCTGCTTCGCACGGCGATGTTCAAAAACGGCGCGGAAATTCTTGTTGATATCCCTTTCAAACAAGTGGGGCTCGCCGTGCTTTGCTGGCTGTTCGGAATCATTCTGATGCGGCTGATCGTTTTCCAAACCGCTCTGCATCAGCCGCTGACGGGCAGGCTGCATGTTGCACGGAAAAAAGCGCGCCGCATTGCGGCGGCAAAGCGTGTACTGACCGTTGCGCTCGCTTCCCTGTTCTGTGCGGCAGTGTTTTTCATGGCGGTGGAATCCGCATCGCCTTTGAGCAATAAACATGAAACGGAACGGTTCCCCGCATATCAAATCTATTGCAGCAGCGATTTTGACTACGAAAACGATGTGATGCATGAACACCTGATTCCCGAAAAGGCAGTTGAGCAGATGCGCACAATTCAAGGCATGGTGCGGGTCGATCCGTACATACTTATGGAAGTTGAGCTGAATTATGCGGGTTCGGAATCCTCCCCTGCGTTTGCCGCTTCGCGGGCGTCGGACAAAGCGGAGCTTCGCGACGGATACTATTATGTGCCGTACGATGACGGCATACACTCAAATCTGTATGCATACCCCGAATTCATAACGGACAGGCTTCTTGCACGCGATGATGTTGAACTTGATCTTTCGGCATTCGACAGGCAGGCTTATGAGCGGGGTGAACAGGTTCTGCTTTTTGCGGTGCGCGGTTCGGACGGAAATATCATGATTAACTATGGGATGTATGACGATGAACTGCGCGAAACATACGAGGATATTGACAGCATCGGAATAAAGCCGGGCGACAAAATTGAACTTTCGTTTTACGGGGCGGCGCAAAAAAACTATATAGGGGACGAAAGCGAACATTCGCTCAAAACTTTTTCCTATACGGTCGGCGGAATCGTTTATTGTTCCGATATTTCAACATCCGTTACCGAAATAGAAGTCAACGGAGCAAGAACTTTCAACATTGCCGCTTCAACCGCATTGATTAAAAATGCTTTTGCAGAGCTGACGGATGAATTCCGCGATCACATCGTTGACGGCAGTTATGTAATGAACGGGGATTTTGCTTACACGGGCGCATTTTGCTATGCGGATATCCGCTCCGGATACGCTGCAACGGACTATGTGCTTGCGAAAAAGGCGGCGGACCTCGGAGTGCGAATGTCCAACCGCCGCGAGTCGCTTGCGGCGAATCTGCAAACAAGCATTCAGCAGATAACGCTGATTCTGTCCGTCGGCGGATGCATTGCGGTCATAATGCTGATGCTGCTTATGAACGCGCTCACGCTGGAGGCAAGGGAACAAATGCGAAACGTCGGAATATTGCGCGCAATCGGCATGTCGGGCAGGCAGGCAGTCGGAAAATTTGCAGGCACGGCATTAATAAACGGCTTAATTGCCGCAGCGGTGGGCTGGGTCGTGTATGCGGGCTATGCAGTGCTTTCGGCTCGGAGGCTCGTGCAGCAATTCCCGGAAGCGTATAACAGCCTGAATTCCGCACTTACGTCAAAACTGTACGGACTGCAGCGGTTCGGTGCAACCGTTTGGACAATGCTCGGGCTGAGCTTTGCCTGCGCCGCCGTTATCGTGCTGATAAGCCTTGCGGCAAAGGGAAGACTGCTTTGCGGAAGTCCGATTGAAAAACTGAACGAAAACAGAGATTGATTTCGGTTTGGTTCCGCTGTGTTCGGAGCAGCGAAATGCGGACGGAAGCGCGAACGACAAACGGACAAACATAAACCCGCTCCCGGGGACAGCTAACCTCGGGAACGGGTTTTTGCGTTGAAAAAATTTGTTCGGAACGTCAGGCGCAATTATTTCGCATATTCCGTTGCACGGGTTTCGCGAATAACATTGACCTTGATCTGTCCGGGATATTCAAGCTCGGATTCAATGCGCTTAACGATGTCTTTTGCGATAACAACAATATCCGTATCCGAAACGGTATCGGACTTGACCATGATGCGGACTTCGCGGCCCGCCTGAATCGCAAAGCTCTTGTCAACGCCGTCAAAGGAATTGGCAATTTCCTCAAGCTTTTCAAGACGCTTGATGTAATTTTCAAGGGTTTCACGCCTTGCGCCCGGCCTTGCTGCGGAAATTGCATCCGCCGCCTGAACGAGAACGGCTTCAACCGTTCCGGGTTCAACATCGCCGTGGTGTGCAAGAATGCAGTGAACAACTTGGTTGTTTTCACGATATTTCTTTGCAAGATCCGCGCCGATTTGGTTATGCGTGCCTTCAACCTCGTGGTCAACCGCTTTGCCGATGTCGTGCAGCAGACCTGCACGCTTCGCAAGCTGAACGTTAACGCCGAGTTCCGTTGCCATAAGTCCGGCAAGGTGCGAAACTTCGATTGAATGCTTGAGAACATTCTGACCGTAGCTGGTGCGGTAGCGCAATCTGCCGAGCAAACGAATAAGCTCATGGTGCAAACCGTGAACACCGGATTCGAAAACGGCCTGTTCGCCCGCTTCGCGGATTTGGGTTTCGACCTCTTTGCGTGCCTTTTCGACCATTTCCTCGATCCGTGCGGGATGAATGCGCCCGTCAAGGATGAGCTTTTCGAGTGCAATTCGCGCAACTTCGCGGCGCATGGGGTCAAAGCCGGAAAGGATGACCGCTTCGGGCGTGTCGTCAATGATGAGATCAACGCCGGTTGCGGTTTCGAGTGTGCGGATGTTGCGTCCTTCCCTGCCGATGATGCGGCCTTTCATTTCGTCGTTGGGCAGAGCCACAACGGAAACGGTGGATTCCGCAACATGATCCGCTGCGCAGCGCTGAATCGCCATTGAAATGATGTTCACGGCGCGCCTGTCGGCTTCGGCCTTTGCTTTGGATTCAATGTCGCGAATGATGAGCGCAGCCTCGTGCCTTGCTTCTTTTTCAACGTTGTTGAGAAGCACGTCCTTCGCCTCGTCCTGCGTCATGCCCGCAACGCGCTCAAGTTCCTGCTGCTGTGCATCATAAAGCTTGCTGACGGAAGCTTCTTTTGCATCGATCGCCTTGATGCGCTTTGCAAGCTGCTGCTCGCGCTGCTCAAGGGCATCCTGCTTTTTGTCGAAACTTTCCTCCTTTTGCTGAAGTCTGCGCTCCGCGCGCTGCAATTCGCTCCGCCTTTCTTTGCTTTCCCTCTCATTCTCGGTCTTAAGGCGGTAGACTTCTTCTTTCGCTTCGAGAATGGTCTCTTTTTTCAGTGTTTCGGCGCGCTTCTGTGCGTCGGTGATCATTTTTTTGACCATCTCGTCCGCCTTGGCGACCTTGGATTCTGCACTGTTCTTGTCATATATATTTTTTACGAATACTCCGCCGCCTGCGCCGAAAATGGCGGCAGCGACCGGAAGAATTATATATAAAGCATCAAAAGCCACAGAATTTCACCTCCGATTTATGTTAATGTGTCGCAGCGGTGCCGAGAATACGGCAGCATATAGACACTCCATCCTATTATACAAGTGCATTAAACCGATGTCAAGTGTACAAAAACGCGTACAGCATAAAAACGAAATAATATCCGGTATATCCGTTCCGCAAACGGCAGTTACGCACTCTCGCTATAATAAGGGAAGTGATTCTTTGCAGAATATCGGAGGAACAGAAAAATGCATAAAAACGGAAAAACGGAACATCGCGGAGGGAGGCAATACGGCTATGTTCGCGTTTCAAGCAGGGAACAGAACGAAGCGCGGCAGCTTGCGGCAATGTGCAATGCGGGGCTTCGACCGGAATATATATTTGCGGAAAAGCAGAGCGGAAGGGATTTTGACCGCCCGCAATACAAAAAGCTGCTGCGCAGGCTTCGCCGCGGGGACACGCTCTTTGTGCAGTCCATCGACAGGCTCGGCAGAAACTATCGGGAGATAATTGAACAGTGGCAATACCTGACTTCCGAAAAGGGTGTGGATATTGTTGTGCTTGACATGCCGCTGCTGGATACGCGCCAACGCGATGAGGGCTTGACGGGGCTGTTCATATCCAACCTTGTGCTGCAAATTCTTTCATATGTTGCTCAAACGGAGTGTGAAAACATCCGCAGGCGGCAGGCGGAAGGCATTGCGGCAGCAAAGGCGCGCGGCGTTGCTTTCGGGCGGCATGCAATCGAAATCCCGCCGAGCTTTCGTTCCCGTGCGGAAGAACTTGCCCGAACGGGGATGAAAAGTGCGGATATTGCGGCGGAATTCGGCGTCAGCAGGTCGCTCTATTACCGATGGCTCGGTCGAACTGCACCACAGCAGTCTGAAACGGAGAACAGCCCGCCGCTCACCGAACCGCGTGACATGCAGAACGGCAAATTTCGGGAAATTTCACCCTCCGCACCGAAAAAGGCGTAAAAAATGTGCTTACTAAGAAAATATATTCTAAAAATCGGCCTATTGTGCACAAAAGTACACTTTCAAAAACGCTGCATCGAGAGCAGAACGGAGCTGAAAATTTGCAAAACCCGGCCGGTTGACCGCCTGATTTAAATTTTCAAGCCCCTCAGTGCAATAGATTATACACCACAGGATGAACTCAAGTCAATCTCTTAAAGTGTACTTTAATACACGGCACGACCGTTGCACCGCTCACCGCGAACCGCTTGAAAAAAGCAAAGGAGGTCAAGCTATGGCGGCAATCACTTCGGTAATCAAATACGAAGGCGATAACAGCACCTTCATCTGGAAGCATCCTTGTGAGGACTTCAACACATCGTCCCAGTTGATTGTCCACGAATCACAGGAAGCAATCTTTTTTCTGAACGGACAGGCACTTGATTTGTTCGGCCCGGGCAGACATACGCTGGAAACGCAGAACATTCCTCTGCTGCGGCGTATCATCAATATTCCCACCGGTGGCGAATCGCCATTCCATTGTGAGGTTTATTTCATTAATAAAACTGAACAAATGGCAATTCGTTGGGGAACAGACAGTAAGGTGCAATATGTAGAGCCTACTTACAAGTTCCCTATTTCTATTGGTGCCAGCGGTGAGATGGCACTTTCCGTTAACGATTCCAGAAAACTTCTTGTGAAACTGGTCGGTACGGAGCGTGTTCTTGATCGCCAGCAGTTGACTACTTATTTTCGCAGTATTCTGATGGCAAAGGTAAAAACTTACATTGCTCAGGCAATGCGTACCAATGCCATCAATATCTTCGAGATTGATGAAAACCTTGAGACATTTTCAGCAGATATCCAACAGCGGCTAATTCCCGATTTTCTTGATTATGGCGTGCAGCTCAAGCGCTTCTATGTTACTACGGTGGTCAAACCGGACGGCGATCCACAGTATGAAAAATTCAAGGAACTGCATTTCCGTCAATACGCCGATATAGCAGAGGCAAAGCTGAAACAGCAGACCGATGTGATTCATGCTCAGACCGAAGCGCAAAAGGTTGTCATTGATTCGCAGGCACAGGCAACCAAACGTATGCAGGAAGGATATACCTACCAGCAGGAACGTGGCTTTGATGTGGCACAGGACGCAGCTCGCAACGAAGCCGCCGGACAGTTCTCTAATATGGGAATTGGTCTTGGAATGATGGCAGGTGTTGGCGGTACTGTAGGCAGTATGGTCGGCGGTGTTGTTTCGGATGCCTTTGCAGGTATGGGTGTTGTTCAACCCCAAACTGCGGCAAATAAATTCTGCGATCGGTGCGGCGCAGAACTGACGCCAGGAGCTGCCTTCTGTGATGAATGTGGCGCACCGCAGGCACCGCCTGACACCTGTGTAAAATGCGGCTTTAAGTTCACAAAGCCCGGTAAGTTCTGCCCGAAGTGTGGCACTAAGAGGGAGGGCTGATGATGAAAAAGAATAGCACAAAAGGATATGTAATTCTTGGAATTCTGTTCGCACTGATCAGCATCATCGCTTTTGCTGTACCAACAGTGAAAACAGCAACATTCTGGATTGCCTATGTATTCACTGCTGCTGCCTTTGCGGCGCAGATCATCATTTGGAGAACCGCACTCGGTAAGGAAACTCTCAAGAGCAAGTTCCTTGGATTTCCTGTCGTACACATTGGCATTGTATATACAGTCATTCAAGTAATTGCATTTGCCGTATTCATGTTCGTGCCGACGCTTCCTACATGGAGCGCAATCGTGGTGTGTTCCGTTATTGCCGGCATTTCTGCGGTGTGTATGATTTCCACTGATGTGGGGCGCAATGAGATCGACCGGGTGGAAGTAAAAGTACAGCAAAAGGTTTTCTATATTCGGGAATTGCAAGCTGATGTTGAGCTGCTGGCTGATGCCGAGACAGATGCTGATGCAAAAGCAGTGCTTACCCAACTTGCTGAAAAGATCCGCTTTTCCGATCCCATGAGTCATGAGCAGTTGGTAGATTTGGAAAACAAAATCTCCGCCAAAGTTTTGGAACTGAAAACAGCACCAAACAAGGTGGAGATCATAACCGAACTCAATTCGCTTTTGGATGAGCGAAATAAAAAATGTAAAATAGCGAAGTGAAAGTGAGTACCTAAATGAAATACCCTTCAATTATTGAACTTAATGGCAAACAATATATGAGTGCCAAAACTGCAGCGGGCATATGGAATTTAAAGCCATCCACGGTTTCGGACTATTGTATTAAAGGCAAAGTGTGCCAAGCAATAAAATATCTTGAGGTCAGATGGTATATACCGATTGATGCAGTGAAACCACTTTCCAATGATGAGATTCGACGCTTTTTAATCCTAACATTGCAATTAAAAAACAACCCGTCTCTTGAAATTGATTGGTCTGTTTTCCCAATTAAAGATCCAGCAATAGATACTATATATCGATACTTGGTATTTAGGGAAATGATCGAACCATTTAAGATTTTTGACGCAAAACGAATCCCCTATGAAGTGGTCCTTACTCAAAAAGGATTGGAATTTGCAACTTCAATCAAAAAAGAAAAAATAGAAGATTTTGGTACAGCTTTAAAAGAGTGGATTCCAACTATTATCGGAGCTGCTCAACTCATAGCACAAGTGACTCAAATGGTTGCAGCATAGGAGGAGAAATATGTCAGTATTCAAGTGTAAAATGTGCGGAGGCACATTGGAAATTAACGAAAATCAAACTATAGCAACCTGCGAATATTGCGGTTCTCAGCAAACGCTGCCGCGGTTGGATGACAATAGGCGAGCAAATCTTTACGATCGAGCCAATCATTTTCGAAGGAATAATGAATTTGACAAGGCGATGGGGATTTATGAGCAGATTCTAAATGAAGATGGCACTGATGCGGAGGCTTATTGGTCATTGGTCCTTTGCAGCTATGGTATAGAATATGTTGAAGATCCCGGCACACACAAACGTGTTCCCACGGTAAACAGAGCACAATTCACCTCGATCTTTGATGATGACAACTACAAATCTGCTCTTAAATTTTCAAATATATATCAGCGCAAAATCTACGAAGAAGAAGCAAAGAGCATTAACGAAATTCAGAGAACCATTCTGGCTGTTGCACAGAAAGAGAAACCATTTGATGTTTTCATTTGTTATAAAGAGAATGATAACAATGGACGTCGAACACCAGACTCTGTTCTGGCAAATGATCTTTACCATCAACTTACGGAAGAAGGCTTTAAGGTGTTTTTCTCCCGTATTACGTTGGAAGATAAACTGGGTGTGGCATATGAGCCTTATATCTTTGCTGCATTGAACTCATCAAAAATCATGGTTGTGCTTGGTACAAAACCTGAATATTTCAATGCCGTATGGGTAAAAAATGAATGGAGTCGTTATCTCTCATTAATCAAGCAGGGTCAGAAAAAGGTGCTAATTCCTGCATACAAGGATATGGATCCGTACGATCTTCCTGAAGAGTTTTCACATCTGCAGGCTCAAGATATGTCCAAGCTCGGTTTTATGCAGGATCTCATTCGTGGTATCAAAAAAATTTCCCAATCCGAAACGTCAAAGACAATACCTGTAAAAGAAACTGTTTTTACGGGTGAAAATGCTAATATTGTCCCACTATTGAAACGTGCATCTATTTTCCTACAGGATTGTGCATGGGATAAAGCTGAATCATATTGCGAGAAAATTCTGGATGTTGACCCCGAAAATCCAGAAGCATATATCTATCTATTATTAGCGCATTTGAAAAAAAGCACCCGGGAAGATCTTGTTGATGCAAAAGAGCCGATTGACTCTATCGATTATTATAAGAAGGCGATGCGCTTTGCCTGTGATGATTTAAAAGGCGAACTTATAAATCTAAACAAAGAAAACTATTATAGACGTGCAGTAAGTGCTTTTAACGCAGCTAAAACCGAAAGTGAATACAAATCCTCCAAAGCTATTTTTGATTATGTGATAGACTATAAAGACGCAAAAAAATATGCTGAATGGTGTGTTGAAAAAGCAGAAGCCGCAAGAGTAGAGGCTATCTATCAAGAGGGGTATCATGAGTATAGGAAAGATACTTTAGCTGGCTATGCCGCTGCAGTTTCGACGCTAAACAGAATCAAGGGTTACAAAGATTCTACTGGGTTGATCGAAAAAAGCAATCAACGCATGAAGGAAATTACTGTTAATCAGAAAGCTACAAGAAAGCGTACAACCATTGTTGCGATTTGTTCAGTAGTAGCCATCATATTGTTTGCGTTATGGGCAAGTGCACAGACAAAAGCCAACAATGAACGTGCAGAGCGAATTATGGCAAATTTCCCGGGAAAACAAATGTCCGATACAGAAAGAGCTTATCTTAGATATAGTTTTTATGAAAATGGAAAATGTACTAGACATGAAGGTTTTTTAGATGACGACTATGTATATTCGGTCCATATTTCTCTAACCGGAAAGGTAACAATCCGAATTGTCAGCATTTCTTATCCATCAATTGACAACGGTTCTTATCCATTAACTGTCAACAATGATGATGAGCCTGTATCGTTCAAAATAGGAGACGACCTTTACTCTATTGACAGCGGTTTTTACAATGATGATGCGCCTGTCAACAATGAGGATGCGCCTGTCAACTTTGGAAGCGACTAAAATGAATTTTATGGAACAAACAAATCGGAATTTGACAGACAGAAAAATTTGAACGTAAAGGGGCAATTATATGAATTACGAATGCAAAATAACGGTAGAGGAGTGATCACCCTGATGCATGATTCCCCTCCCACATTAACAGAACAGCGGGATTTCTTCCTGACCTCGTCCCTGCGGGCAACTGCGGGGGCGAGGTTTTTGTTGGTTAGTGTAAAATAATTCTGGGAGAAATAGCGAGCCCCGGGCCGCCGGCAGGCGG
>ERZ791625.314-NODE-314-length-38648-cov-4.070246_pt1 | contig 38648 bp, 30 predicted proteins | sample MGYA00510267_ERZ791625 | MGnify/ENA primary metagenome ERZ791625 (study PRJEB30046, sample SAMN00715229) | human gut metagenome | study: EMG produced TPA metagenomics assembly of the A metagenome-wide association study of gut microbiota in type 2...
GCCGGATCCCAAAGAAACAGTCAAATGACTGTTTCTTTTTTTTGTTCCTGTTTTTATTTGCATTTCGGCTATCATTTAAAAGGTACTATGCAAAAAAATATACACGCATTTTTGCTTGACTTTACAACGTTAGAATGCTATTATGTGTATACCGAAAATCGAAGAGAGGCATGTATTTAATGGAGAAAAGAAAATATGCAAAGAGAACTGTTCTTTGGAAAGTAATTCCCGGTTTTGTTATCGTTTTGCTCATCGGCTGCATTGTTTACCTTTGCGCTGTCGTGAAATCAAACACTGCCGCACGCATGGATTCAATGCGGTACAGGATTTTGTTTGATCGAGAGTGCACGGGCAGCGAAATTGTTAAGGCTGCGGAAGAGCGCGATTATGATATCATTGTGCTGACAGGCGAACAGGCGGAAGAAGCAGGCGAGGCCATTGCGCCGTTTGTTACCGAGAACTGCCTTGTTGTGTTTGAAAACATGACGCTTGAACAGGTCCAAAAGGCAACCGGGCTTGCCGAGGGGTTTTCGGATGAGAAAAGCAGCAGTAACGCAAGCATCGGCCTGATGATGAAGGGCGGCGCGCGCCGGTTGTGCGGCTTTGAATCCAAAAACGGAATTATTGACAGGCTGACAAACGAAAACGTTGCGGATGCGGCGGCTGATATGCTCAGCAACAATAATTAAGAACTCGATTATGACTTGAAGCTTATGCTTCCAAACTGAAAGTGAAACGCAGCACGGCGGGGTTTCTCCTGCCGTGCTTTTTGCTGCAAAGTTTTCCGCAAGTTATATTTATTTGAGAAAATTGTGAACCGTACCGAAAAATGTTAATTTGCCGCCTTTTTTCAGAAAAAGAAACAATCGGATACTTTTAGAATGTTGTTGACAGCCTCTGAATACTGTGTTAAAATGTAAATAATTGGAGCGCAATTTAAATTATTATTTAAATCATACTCTAAGGAATAGTTTTTGCAAACAGGAGATTCGGACTCGACTGCGGTCGCGGTATGAATGACGGAAACGATGCAGCGCGTTCTCCGAAATCCGATGCTTGAGCTTGTGAACGATATCAGCGCTGTTCACTCGAATTGCGTGATATAAAAAAATCATTCAGGAGGCGTTATGAAAGGAACGAATTTCAGAAGAATACTCTGTATTCTCATTGCGGCGATGCTTTGCATCGGGCTTTTGCCCATCGGTGCTGCGGCGGACAGTTATGCGGCAGCAGCTGAACTTCGCAGTATGCAGAAGGTTCGTCGTGAAATTGACGGCGAGCTCTTTGAACTCGAAAGCGAACTTGACTCCGACCTGTCCGCTGTTGACACGGTTGACACCCTGTTCGAATATCTTGACGGAGATTCACGAATCAAGAGCATCAACCGGCAGAACGGAACAACTTTCGGCTACACTCTGAAATCCGGAATGACCGTTGTGTATGATTACAATATCGTTCACGGCATCAGAGAAGGTTCCGAACCTGTTAAAATCGAGCTTTCCCCTGCGGAAGAGGTTCGCGGAATTTTGGATGACGGTGCGGTCACGGCCTCAAACAGGAATGTTGCCGTTTATGCGCCCTATTTGGGAATTGATGAGGGTGTCGGCGCTTACTATTCGGAAACCTTCGCTCCCGTGATCAGCAGCTACACGGGCGGAACTTTGACCGTGTACGGAGGCAACGAATGTGATGTTACCGATTTGACAGAGATGTATAAATATGGTGTGATCATGTTTGACTCGCACGGTTTGGAATATGACGGGTTGAGCTATATTGCGATTCACAATGAAAACGGTGTCACGGCAAGCGATTACAGCAACGGTTGGGTTGTGGAACTTGCCGGCGGCGGCATTGCCGTGAATTATCTCTATCTGAATCACTATGCAACCGCAACCATGCCGGGCAGCTATGTTCACCTTGCAACATGCAGCGGCGGCAAGGACGGCAATCTGCTGAACTATTTCACTTCACACGGTGCATCCGTTGCTTTGGGTTATGATGAAACCGTGACCGTTGCATATGATGTTTACATCTTCCAAGATATTTTGAACTCCATGCGCGGATTGGGCGTGTCCGAATGCTACAATATCGGGCAGGCACTTGACTATGCGAAGAGCCGCCGCGGTGAATACGATCCTTATTATTATGAGGATGAGGGTATATACACCCATCCCGTACTTGCGGGCAACAGGAACTGGTACTTCCCTCCGCTTTACACGGTGAACTTCATTGTTGAGGGACAGACTGCGGCGTTTGAATCCTTTACGGTAACAAAGAACACGGTGTTGAATCTCAGCGACTTCCCAACGCCGCCGACGATTCCGGGGAAAAACTTTTCTCATTGGAGGGGTCCGAACGGAGAGACCGTTACCGGAAGCCTGACAATAACAGCCAACACAAATATAATTGCTTCGTACACCGTTCCGACCTGCACCGTGCAATGGGTGGACGGCGCGACGGAACAGGTGCTGAAAACTCTGAATATGTCCATCGGAGATACCGTTATGGCAGAGGCTTTTCCCGAGCCGCCGGAGCATGAGGGCAAAACGTTTGAATATTGGTCGGTTAACGGTTCCGAATTTTTCGGCAGCAGTTACTATCTTACGGGTGATACGACTTTCCGCGCAGAATACAGCAACGAAGTCTACACGGTAAGCTTTTATTCGGGACTCACCGGCGAACTCATCGGAACACGCACCGCAGAATACGGCACGGAAATTCCCCTGTCCGAATTTCCGGAAGCTCCCGATGCAGTCGGATACAATTTTGCCGAATGGCAGTATGCGGACGGAAGCGCCGTTTCGGGAAGCATCAATGTTACGGAAAATACAAGCTGCTATGCGGCTTATGAAGCGAAAATGTACACGGTCAAGTTCTGGGATGATCACACCGACGTCATTCTTCGTACCGATACTGTGCCTTACGGAACAGTGATCAAGGCGGAAGATTTCCCCGAACACATTGAACATGAAGGCTATGATTTTAAGGGATGGTACGGCTACGGCGAGTTTCTTGACGAAGTTACGGTCGTGTCAAACGTTATAATCTACGCTACCTATGAGCAGCACCCTTATACGGTCACGTTCGTTGACGGTTACAACGGTGAAACGCTGCAATCCGTAACCGTGCTCTATGACAGCGGCCTTTACAGCGACGAATTCCCCGTTCCGCCCGTTCATGAGAATGCGGACTTTGTCGGCTGGTATGTTGAAGGGACCCTGTTTGAAGGCTCCTATCTCAGAGTGTTGGGGGACATGACGGTTACAGCGGTTTACAGCGGGTTCGAAACGCATACGATCACGCTTGTTGACAGCGATACCGGCGAAACATATGAGACTTACGAAGTTCGAGCCGGAACGGAAGTTGACCTTGCGGACCTGCCCATGCCGCCCTATCGTGAGGGAATGGTGTTTGTGGGCTGGCTTGTAAACGGCGAGCTGATGGAGTCGGGAACCGTTATCGTAAACGAGGATATGGTCATTACGGCGGTATTGAGGAAAGAGACTTTTACCGTGAGATTCTATGATACCATGGCTGACAGCTTTTTTGTGACCATGGAGGAGGTTGAGTACGGCACGGTGCTGAGAGTCAGCGATTTTCCCGCGCCGCCCGTTCACGAGGGAATGGAGTTCGCAGGCTGGGATTACAACGGACGCATAATAACCGAAGAAACCGTAACGATTACCCAGCCCATGGTTTTTGCGGCGGTTTACGCTCCGCGCACGTGCAATTTGACGGTGATTGACGATTACACGGGAGAAACGCTGCTTGATACCCCTGTCAGTGTCGGATTCAGCTTGGAAGTCAGCGAAATACCCGTTCCGACCCATGAGGGCATGGTATTTGTGGGTTGGTTCATCAACGGAGAGCTTGTCACGGATGAGATAATCACCGTTGAGGAGGACACGGTTATTCACGCGGTTTTCGAACCCGAAGCCCCCGTTATCGGCGATATTAACGGCGACGGCACGATTGGAATTGACGACGCGCTTATGCTTATGCGCTATGCAATAGGAACGGAGGGCCTCACCGATGAACAGATTGCGTGTGCGGATCTTAACGGCGATGGAGCGGTTGACGTTTTCGATGCTCTGCTGGCTCTGAGAGCGGCACTTAACGGTGAACAGCCGCCGTGCATAAAACCGCAGAACACGGCGGGCAAGGCGGAGGCATAATAAATCCTAAGAAGAATAACGCTTTGCACTAAAGCGAACGGCGCGGCAGGAATAAAATTTCCCGCCGCGCTTAATGTTAACTCGTCCGTTGAGTCGTTTTATTAATGTTAAATCAAATATATTGGGGTTTGCAGTGCATATGCACTTGACTATTTGCTCTTAAAAATGTATTATACGACTGTAAAATGCGGCACACAATGTTTCTTTGTGTGCTTGGGTTATGTAAGGACACTTTATCATAATAATGAGAGGTCAAAGTGATGGATAAAAAGACTCTTGTTATCGGCGTTATCGGCGCCGATGTTCACGCGGTCGGCAACAAGATCCTGTATCATGCATTCACCGATGCGGGTTTCAATGTTGTCAATCTCGGCGTTATGGTTTCTCAGGAAGAATTCATCAACGCCGCAATTGAAACGAACGCCGATGCAATCGTCATCTCCTCACTCTATGGTCAGGGTGAGCTGGATTGCCGCGGTATGCGTGAAAAATGCGATGAGGCAGGTTTGGAAAACATCCTGCTCTATGTGGGCGGCAATATCGTTATCGGCAAACAGCCGTTTGACGAGGTTGAAAAGCGTTTTAAAGAGATGGGCTTCGATCGCTCCTTCCCGCCGGGAACCCCGCCGGAAGTTGATATCGAGGCATTGAAACAGGACCTGCACGTTGAGGAATAACCTGCGGCTCTGATTGTTTACTGATTACGATTGCAAAGCGGGGAAAAAACATGAAACCTGTTCTTTTGATCGATTTCGGGAGCACATACACAAAGGTCACCGCGGCGGATGTTGATGAAGGCAGGCTGTTGGGCACGGCAAACGCCTACACGACCGTTCAGTCGGACATTAACAACGGACTTTCCGACGCGCTTTCAAAGCTTGAAAAAGTGACCGGAAAACTTGATTTTTGCGAACGCTACGCCGCCAGCAGCGCGGCGGGCGGTCTTCGTATGCTTGCAAGCGGGCTCGTTCCGGAACTGACGGCGGAAGCCGCAAAGTGTGCAAGCCTCGGTGCGGGCGCAAAGGTGCTGAAGACCTACGCCTTCAAGCTCAATGAGGATGATGCGGATGAGATAAAGGCGATAAATCCGGATATTTTCCTGCTTGTCGGCGGCACGGACGGCGGCAATACCGACTGCATTCTGCATAATGCGCATGTGCTTGCGGATATTGGCGGAGATTTTCCCGTCATAATTGCAGGCAACCGAAATGCCGTGCGGCAGTGCGAGCGCATTCTTGACGGGCGCGAAGTGCATATTTGCGAAAATGTTATGCCGAAATTCGGCACGCTTAACATTGAACCGACCCAGAAAGAGATTCGCGAAGTTTTCCTTAAAAGAATCGTGCAGGCAAAGGGACTTACCAAGGCGAGCGAACTTATTTCCGGCATTATGATGCCGACGCCTTCCGCAGTTATGGCGGCAATGAAGCTGCTTGCGGAGGGAACGGATAATTCCCGCGGGCTTGGGGAACTTGTTGCCGTTGATGTCGGCGGCGCAACAACGGATGTTTATTCCGTTGCAAACGGAATGCCGACCGACCCGCGAACCATGCTCAAGGGTTTGCCCGAGCCGTATATCAAGCGCACGGTTGAGGGCGATATCGGCATGAGATACAGCATTCGCGGAATTGTGGATGCGGCGGGAATAAAAACGATTGCAGAGCTTTCAGGCGTGAGCGAGGCGCGTGCGGAGGAAATCATCAGTATGTTTGCCGCAAACACAGATCTTTTGCCGACGGACGATGAAACCGAACGGTTGGACGAAGCTCTTGCATGCATGGCGGTGCGCACGGCGGTAGCAAGACATGCGGGCCGCATCGAAGAAGCGTATTCAATGATGGGCACGACCTATGTTCAAACCGGCAAGGATCTGCGTAAAGTGCAGAAGCTCGTTGTGACGGGCGGATCACTGATCCACACAACAAACACGGCAAAGATCGCGTCGTTTGCGCTCTATGACCAAAAGGATCCGACATCGCTGAGGCCGCTCAGGGCGGATGTGCTTGTCGACAGAAAATACATTATCGCCGCAATGGGTCTGCTTTCCGAAAAATATCCGGAACAGGCGTTGAGCATAATGAAACAAGAACTATGCAGAGCCTGACGAAAACAGGTTCGGTGCCGAACCTGCCTTCAGGCGATTTCCCAATAAAAGAGGAGCATTTAAACAATGAACAACCCCAATATCAAAAACAAGCGCATTCCCGATGACGAATTCAACGCGATCCGTGCCGACGTGCTCAAGCAGTGGCCGACCGGCAGGGAAGTTGATCTTAAAGAAGCCATCGAATACCACAAGGCCATGCCCGCTCACAAAGTTTTTTCAAAAAAACTTGTTGAAGCAAAGGAAAAGGGTATCACTTTGATTCAGCCGCGCGCGGGCGTTGCGCTGATTCCCGAACATATCAAGCTGTTGACTTATCTTCAGGATAACGGCGAAGCCGATCTGCTTCCGACAACCATTGACAGCTACACCCGTCAGAACCGCTATGAAGAAGCCGAAAACGGCATAAAGGAGTCCCAGCGGCTCGGCCGTTCCCTGCTTAACGGCTTTCCCGCCGTCAATCACGGCGTCGCGGGCTGCCGTATGCTCATTGAAGCATTGAACACTCCCATTCAGGTGCGCCACGGCACACCCGATGCGCGCCTTTTGACCGAAATTGCCTATGCGGGCGGTTTCACAAGCTATGAAGGCGGCGGAATTTCCTATAACCTGCCCTATGCAAAGAGCGTCCCGATGGAGGAGACGATCCGCGATTGGCAGTATGTTGACAGGCTTACGGGCATCTACGAAGAAGCGGGTGTTTCCATTAACCGTGAACCCTACGGTCCGCTTACGGGAACTCTTGTTCCGCCCTGCGTATCCCATGCGGTTGCGATTATTGAGGCTTTGCTTGCGGCAGAGCAGGGAGTTCGCAATATCACCGTCGGCTACGGCCAATGCGGCAACCTTGTTCAGGATGTTGCGGCGATCCGCACCCTTGAAGAGCTGACAAACGAATACATGCATAAATACGGCTATGATGATGTTATCATAACCACGGTTTTCCATCAGTGGATGGGCGGTTTCCCGCAGGACGAAGCGAAGGCATTCGGCGTTATTTCCTGGGGCAGTGCAACCGCTGCACTCTCAAAGGCAACAAAGGTCATCGTCAAAACTCCGCACGAGGCGGCGGGCGTTCCCACAATGGAAGCAAACGCACAGGGTCTGCGCTGCACAAAGCAGGTCATCAGCATGCTTTCCGACCAGGTTTGCACCGCGGCCAACCTTGAGGAAGAAAAAGATATTATCCGCAGAGAGACGCGCTGCATTGTCGATAAGTGCTTCGAACTGGGCGAAGGCGACATCGCGATAGGTTCCGTTCGCGCTGTGCTTGCGGGCGTTCTTGATATTCCGTTTGCACCTTCCCGCTACAATGCGGGCAAAATGCTTCCCGCACGCGATAACGACGGCGCGATCCGCATTCTCGACATGGGTGCGCTGCCCTTCACCGATGATATCAAGGCGTTCCACCGCGCAAAGATCGAAGAACGCGCAAGGGCCGAAAAGCGCAATGCAACCTTCCAAATGGTCATTGACGATGTTTACGCGATCAGCAAGGGTCGTCTTGTCGGAAGGCCGCAGGCTCTCCGCAGATAAACGAACGCAAATCGGCTTCGGCTGAAAATGCACGGCGGCGCGGAATGCTTTCGTGCCGCCCGAATACTTAAATTTCTTTTTTGAAATAAAATTTTGAAGAACTGAAAGGATACTTTTATGAAAATTATCGATGTTATCTGCTCCGCAGGCAGAACAGGCTTCTATTTTGACGACCAGCGCGCCATTAAGGCGGGCGCAAAAAGCGACGGCGCCGCATACGTCGGCGAACCCAAAACCCCCGGCTTTACCTCCGTTCGTCAGCCCGGTGAATCCATCTCCGTGATGCTCGTTCTTGAGGACGGCCAGATTGCATACGGCGACTGCGCTGCCGTTCAGTACAGCGGCTGCGGCGGACGCGATCCCCTCTTCCTTGCAAAGGACTTCATTCCCGTTATCGAAAACTATATCAAGCCCGAACTTGTCGGCAAAGAGGCGGACAATTTCCGCGCACTTTCCGAAATGGTCGAATCCATCCATGTTGACGGCAAACGTCTGCACACCGCAATTCGCTACGGCATGACTCAGGCGATTCTTGACGCTGTTGCAAGGTCCACCGGCAGAATGATGTGCGAAGTTGTTGCGGACGAATACGGCTGCACCATTTCCGACAAGCCCATTGATATTTTCACCCAGTCCGGTGACGATCGCTACACCAATGCGGATAAAATGATTATCAAGGGCGCACAGATTCTGCCCCATGCGCTTATCAACAACGTTAAGACCAAGCTCGGCGAACACGGCGAACTGCTCGAACAGTATGTTGCATGGCTGCGTGACCGCGTGCTTCAGCTCCGCACGGATGAAAATTACAACCCGATTTTCCACATTGACGTATACGGCACAATCGGTGCTGCATTCGGCAACGATAACTACAAGGCAATGGCCGATTACATGGCGCGCCTTGAAGAAGCCGCAAAGCCCTTCCATCTCCGCATTGAAGGCCCCATGGATGTTGAAGACCGTGAAAAGCAGATGCGCGCGCTTGCAGCAATCACCAAAGAACTTGACGATCGCGGAATCAACGTTGAGATCGTTGCAGACGAATGGTGCAACACTCTTGAGGACATCAAGTACTTTGCCGACAACAAAGCGGGTCACATGGTTCAGATAAAAACTCCCGATCTCGGCGGCATCAACAACACGATCGAGGCTGTTCTTTACTGCAAAGAAAAGGGCATCGGCGCATACCAGGGCGGCACCTGCAATGAAACCGACCGTTCCGCACAGGTTTGCACCCAGTGCGCAATGGCAACCCAGCCCGTTCAGATCCTTGCAAAACCCGGCATGGGCGTTGACGAGGGCTATATGATCGTTTATAACGAAATGCAGAGAATTCTTGCGGTTCGCAGGGCAAAACAGGCAAAATAAGCCTTAGCAGCAAAATCCGAAAAAAAACATAAAAAGCGGCTCGCCCCGACACATTGCGAAATGCAAACGGGATGAGCCGCTTTGATTATTTCGATTCTTTATGAATGCAAAGGAACCGTTGTTTTGCCGGCAAAGGCCGATTGAAGAAGTGCTTCAAAAAATCGCCGCAGACATGATTTTGCCTGCGGCGATTCGGACACTTTGGCTTCACATTAGACGCAAACAGACTGCCGCACTATAGATAAAGTTAAAGTGCAATTGCGTGCGAACGACAATAAACAATAGATTGCCGCAAAAGTATGAAAAGTCATATTCTTAATCCCAATTCTCCTCGGAGGGATCCAACGGAGAGAGGCTGCTTTCAGGAAAAATCGTCAGCTTCTCGACCAAACGGACTTTGTTCGATTGAAGCAGTGCCTGAGCCTGCGCACCTGTCAGCGTCAGTTTAACTCCGTATATGCGATATCTGCCTTGCTCCATTGCTTGTTTCAACATGACAAAGTTATCATGGGATTCCTGCAAGTCAGCCAAGTCTTCTGCCAGCTGGAAGTCTGTGTCATCGTTGCTGTAGGAGCTTCCGGGGACTTTAATATCGGATGTGTCTATATCCTTGCCGAATGTGTCAACAGGGGGCTGCGTAACGAAAGGCTCAATAGTCTCATCATACATATAAGACTCCCGAATTTCCGCAACCTGCTGATCATAACTGTCCAACTCGGAACAGATGCTGTCGTAAGTGTCCGCATAACACTCGGCGGCAAGCTGCGCCGCCGTTTTGCCTTCACAGTCGAGATAACCGCCGTACATCGGGTCGTCAACGCCTTCGGTTATACAGTCGTATACTTGAGTGAAGCCGCTGCAGCCGGTGAAGAGCTGCGTAAACTCCTCCGTTGTAACACTGTCGAGCGAGACAAGAACGGTATAGGTCTTGTTCGGGTTTTTGCTGAATTCTTTGTAACATGACTGCGCATATTCAATGCGCTCCTGCGTGTTGTGAATCATTTGGTCTTCCGGGTCTATGCGCTTTTTAAAGGCCTTGTAAAAGAAGAACACGCCGACTGCCAATGCCGCCGTAAGCACAACGGCAAGGGCTGAAATGAGAAATTTGCGTTTTGATTTCATAAGATTTAACCTCCTGTCATGAAATCGTCGAGCGGGGGAAAAACAATGCCGTGAGCGGACAACTGAAAGATTGTTCGGCGGTAAACACGAAATTACGCGGAGAAAATCAAATGCGCTGTCCTTGCTCCTTCCCAGTATAACACATATACCCGATATTTGACAACAAAAAACAAGGCATTAATAAAATATATCAACTGCACAACAGAGATATTTCAACGGATATTAAAACGCCAAAAAGAAAAATCACCGCAGACATGATTCTGCCTGCGGCGAAAATATCAAAAGCAAAAAAGCGGAACAATCATTTTCAGCGGGCAAACTGACTCTCGTAAAGTTTTTTATAAAAACCGTCGGCGCGGAGCAATTCATCATGAGTTCCGCTTTCAACTATGCGCCCGCTGCGCATAACAAGGATAATATCCGCCTCACGAACGGTTGAAAGCCTGTGCGCAACGATAAAGCTTGTTCGGCCGTGCATAAGCTTTGCAAAAGCATCCTGAACGAGAAGCTCCGTGCGCGTATCAATGGAAGAGGTAGCCTCGTCAAGAATCAGCATCGGGGGATTCAAAAGCATAACGCGCGCAATGCAGAGGAGCTGCTTTTGCCCTTGGGAAAGGCTGCCGCCCGCTTCGTCAAGTACGGTGTCGTAACCTTTCGGAAGACGCATTATGAACCCGTGCGCGTGACAGGCCTTTGCGGCGGCGATGATTTCGTTTTCCGCTGCCTGCGGCCTGCCCATTGCGATGTTTTGCCGAACGGTTCCCGCCTGAAGCCATGTTTCCTGAAGAACCATGCCGAATTTTTTGCGCAGCTCATGGCGGGGCATGGAACGGGTTTCCACTCCGTCAATAAGAATTTCACCTGAGTTAACGTCATAGAAACGCATGAGCAGATTTATAAGCGTCGTTTTGCCGCAGCCCGTCGGGCCGACGATTGCAACGCGCATTCCGCTTTTTACCTCAAGCGAAAAATCGCGGATCAGCTCCGTGTCGGGCGTGTAGGAAAAACAAACATTGCGGAAGCTGATATTGCCGGTGCTTTCAGCCTTTTCATTGCGTTGAGCAGGGTTCGGCGCAGCGGCGGCATCGACTTCCGCAGGGGTGTTGATAAGCTCAAACAGCCGCGCCGCACAGGCAAACGCGCCCTGCAATTCCGTAATAACTCCGGAAATTTCGTTGAACGGCTTTGTGTATTGGTTGGCATAGCTCAAAAAAGCGGAAAGTCCGCCGACGGTCAGGCCGCCCGCAAGCACGGAGAATGCGCCGGAAACGGCAACCCCTGCATAGATAACGGCATTCACAAAGCGCGTACACGGATTTGTGAGAGAGGAAAAGAATACGGCGCGGAGGGAAAACTTTTGCAGCTTCTCGTTAACTGTATTAAAGCGTTCTTCGGCGCGGGCTTCGTATGAAAATGCACGGATGAGCTTTTGTTCGCCGATAAATTCATCGATCAGCGCAGTTTGCTCCCCACGGGTCTCGCTTTGTTTGCGGAACATGGAGTAGGTTCGCTTGGAAATAAAGCTTGCGACCGCAAGCGAAAGCGGCGTCACGGCAACAACAACAAGGGTTATCAGCGGGTTGACGGTGAGCATGAACACGAGTGTGCCGATAATGGTCATAATCCCCGTGAACAATTGGGAAAAGCCCATCAAAAGCCCGTCCGCAAGCTGATCGGCATCGCTGAGCATACGGCTCACGGTTTCGCCCGCCGGGTGCGAATCGAAATAGGCGAGAGGCAGTTTTTGAATGCGGCGGAATGCTTCTGCACGGATATTGCGAACGCAGCCGTAGGTTATGCTGTTGTTGCAAAGGCTCACAAGCCATTGAGAAAGTGCAGCTCCCGCCGCAGCTGCACCGAGTTTCAGCAAAAACGGTGAGATCTCGGCAAAGTCAACCCTTCCCGCGCCGATGATGCAGTCAATAATTTTTCCGGCGAGAACGGGGATCAGAAGCGTTAAAAACACATACACGAGCGAAAGCCCGAGTGAAAGCGCGAATTTAAAACGATAAGGTTTCAGCCGGCGCAAAAGCTCCGCAGCGGTGCCGCGTCCCGCTGAATCGAGTGTAAAACGTAATTCTTCTGAGTGCGCAGATTTTCCTTTTTTGTTTAAACCGTTTTTGCTCATTTTGCCGCATCTCCTTCGGGTGTGTTGTTCGGAATGCTAAGCTTTGCCGCTTCGTCCGGGAACTGAGAGGCATAAATCTCGCGATAAACAGCGCAATTGCGCAAAAGCTCTTCATGCGTGCCCTGTCCGACGGCGCGCCCTTCATCCAGAACGATTATGAAATCCGCAAACATGACCGAGGCCGCGCGTTGGGACACTATGAAGGTCGTCGGCGCGGGGGAAAGCTTTCGAATTGCGGCGCGGAGTTTTGCATCCGTCGCAAAGTCCAGAGCGGATGCACTGTCGTCAAGAATTAAGATTCTTCCGCCGTGAACAAGAGCGCGTGCAATGGACAGCCTTTGTTTTTGCCCGCCGGAAAAATTGCTGCCGCCGCGCAAAACGGGTTCATCAATGCCGTTCGGCTTTGTGCGGACGATTTCCGCCGCCTGAGCGGTTTCAAGCGCCGAAAAAAGCTCCGCTTCGGAGGCATTCGGGTTGCCCATTAAAAGGTTGCTGCGAATCGTGCCCTCGAAAAGCACTGCTTTTTGGGGAACAACGGAAACTGCGGAGAGCAGTGCGGCGCGGTCGTATTCATCCGCATTCACGCCGTCAATAAGCACCTGCCCCTTTGTTGCGCTGTAAAAATTCGGAACAAGGTTCACAAGCGTGCTTTTTCCGCTGCCGGTGCCGCCGATAATGCCCACGGTCTGCCCGGGCTTTGCAAAAAAGCTTATGTCGAACAGAGCTTCCGCTCCGGCGTTTTTGTATTCGAACGATACGTTTTTAAATTCCACACTTCCGCAGGGCGAACCGTTCGCAGGCAGCTTATTGCCGCCGTGTGCGCCGCTGTCAAGCTGCATGACTGCCGCAACTCTGTCAGCACAGGCGAGGGATTTTGTGATGGTTATGAACAAATTGGCCATTTTTATCAGTTCAACAAGAATTTGTGCCATAAGATTATACAGCGCAACGACCTGCCCCTGAGTCAGAGAGCCGGAATTAACTCGAATTGCACCGCTTTGCAAAAGAATTATAACAGCGGCGTTGATAATTATCAGTGTGAGCGGGTTCAGCAGCGCGGAGAGTTTGCCCGCGTTGATTTGAAGGCCGAGAAGCCTTTCGCTTCGACTGTCAAACGTCCGAATCTGCTCTTCCTCGCGGCAAAAGGCACGCAGAACACGAACGCCCACAAGGTTTTCGCGCACGGTGCCGGTCACGCTGTCCAACTCCGCCTGAACTTTTCGGTATTTCGGGATGGATGCCAGCATGATCGAAAAAACAACGGCGCAAAGCAGCACTATAACGCCCGCAAAAATGAGTGCGCAGCGTGTGTCGATTGTGAACGCCATTATCATTGCACCGAAAACAACAAACGGGGAGCGCAGAAGCAGGCGCAGAGAAAGGTTGACGCCCGTTTGAATCTGATTGATATCGCTTGTCATGCGCGTTATCAGTCCGGAAACGCCGAGAGTATCAAGCGCGGTGTAGGAAAAACTTTGGATTTTTTTCAGCAGAGCGGCGCGAAGGTCGGTGCAGAAGCCGATTGCAGCCTTTGCCGCGAAAAATTGTGCCGTTACGGAACAGAGCAGGCCGACCGCCGCAAGTGCCAGAAGCAAAAGCCCCATATTAATAATGAAGCTTTTGCTTTTGCCGTCAATGCCGTTGTCAATAATTGCAGCAACGATGAGCGGCACAAAAAGCTCAAATGTTGCTTCCAAAAGCTTGAAAAGCGGAGCCAGAATGCATTCCTTTCGGAACTTTTTCATGTATATCAAAAGTTTCTTCATTTTCACTTCCACCTTTGCATTCAGCTTTTGCGGGAGGCGGTGCATCCCGACGGCACAATGCGGCTGCATCCGTCTGCGCGGCGGAATTGTGCCTTATTTGAAACATTATACAGCAAAATCAAGGCTGTTTCCATATAGAATGAGGCAATGCCGCAAGATAAATTCAATTCGTGCGGAAATAGACAAAATTAAGCCTTGCGAATGCTGTAAATAACCAATATAATATTAACAGAGACGGAGAAGAGCGGCTTTTGCATCGAAACGGGCTTTTCCGCAGGAATAACGGAAACGGAAAGGATGAACCGAATGGTAAAGGAACACAAAAAACACGGACGGCGGGTGCTGTGCATTTTCACGGCGGCGGTGATTGCGGCGGTTTCAATGCTTTGCTTTGCGGGCTGCGGCTCAAAATCAACCGAGGAAAAGACGGTTTCGGGAATTATCACCGCTATTGCCGACGGAAAGTACACTTTGCAGCCGGGGACGATCGAAAGCACCGAAAATCAATTTCCCGGCGGAATGAATGACGGATCCCGCCGTGGCGGTTCGGCTCCGGCCGCACCGAACAACAACGGTAAAATTTCGGATAATGACGGCGCCGAACCGGCCGACAGCGGCGCGAAAGATACAAATACAAACGATAGGAACGATACAGGCAAACAGAGTGAAGGCGATCCCCCCGAAGGCAATCCCGGTTCGGGCATGAACCCGGGCGGCAGCAAAATAAGTTTCACCGAAAACGGTGAAGCGGCGATTGAATTCACCGTTGCGGAGGGTGCATATATTGCGAGCGGCACGGGATTCGTTTCGGCGGACAAACTTGCAGTCGGCAGCATTGTGACAGTTCGATTGAACGAAAAAAACGAGGCGCAGGCGATGATAATTTGCAGCGCCGAGGCGGGCGGTGCGGATGCAGCGATTCCGAACGATCCGAACGGACAAAAAAATACAGCGGCTCCGAACACGCCGACGGTGAGCGATGAGCCGACGATGAGTGATGAATCGACGGTGAGCGATGAGCCGAGTTCCGAGCCGAACACAACGAACACCGGCTCAGTCAGAGAGAAAAACTGATTTTAAAATATATTTCTTCATGCCTCCTACACCATAGACTAAAGAGCCTGCCGAAAAAGCAGGCTCTTTTCCGAATCCCGTGCGGTCTAAAGCTTTTGATTACAGCTCATTAAGCATTGCGCAAACAAAATCCTTTGCAATTTCGGAAGCACGGGAACAGTTTTCTTCAAATGTGCCGACTCCGCTGTGTTTTGCGGTGTCCGTGATGCAGCGCACCGCGATGAAGCGAACGCCGTTCAAATAGCAGACATGAGCAATCGCAGCGGATTCCATATCAACCGCAAGCGGTGCAAGGCGGGAATTAATATCCGCACGTCCCTCGTCGGCAATGAACGCTTCACCTGTTGCGGTACGCCCGAAAAATATTCGCTGTCCGCGCTCGGCAAGGGGTTTTGCTGCGACTTTCGCTGCCGAAACAAGCTCCGAAGAGGCGGGGAAGAACTGTGTTTTCATAAACGGGTGATAATCGGTCAAAATACGTTCGTGAACATCGTGATAGCAGGCTTCGGCTGCAACAACAGTGTCGAACAGTTGAAGCTCTTCCGCCATTCCGCCGGAGGCTCCCGCACTGATGACGGTGTCCGCACCGTAACAGTCTATCATAATTTGTGCGGCTGCGGCGGCATTAACTTTGCAAACGCCGCAATAAACCGCCGCGACTTCAAACCCGTTCAGCCTGCCCTCGTGAATGCGCAGCATTGCCCGTTCGGAAACGGTCGGGTTTTCAATCAACGGAAGAAACGGAGCAAGCTCACGCTCGCTCGCACAGATAATTGCAATCTTTTTGAATTCGGATTTCATGATCATAACCTCATTTTATAAATTACTTTAAATTAAATATTACGCACAAAGATATATTTTGCAGACTAAGACGCAATGCGTGCCGCAAAACGCAAAATCATGCTGCGGGGCTCGTCAATCAGCCACGCGGGCAAATCTTCAACATAGACCGTGCGTTCAACGGAAAGACCCTTTGCTTCTGCAAGCTCAACAAAGCGTTTTACCCACGGCGAGATATAAAAAATCTGCTCATTGTCCGCCTCGTGCAGGAACATGCAGGCATATTGCCCGGCGGGAAGGAACTCATTGGCGGTTTCCGAACGGCAATGCTTAAAAAAGCGGCGCGGATGAAGGGCTTCGGTATCCTCTTCAACCCCGAGATAATGACCGAGGGAGAAGTAACTTATGCCGAGGGAATGATTGCTGCCGGCATCATCGGCGTTTATTGCGGAGATTGGCAGTGCGGGCGCATTTTCCGTAAAAATCTCGCCGGGCGTGTGCTCAAGATAATTTTTGCGCAGGGCAATTCTCCGCTCAATATAGCAGAGTCCCGCCTGCATATCCGCCATTTGCTGCATGACGCGCTGACGGCAGTCGTTTACAATGTTGATATTATGTCCGCTTTCGCAGAGCAGCATGGATTTGATTTCACGAAGGTTCAGCCCCGCCGATTGCAGCAGGCGGATGGATTCCATGCGCGGCAATTGCGAAAAATCGTATTCACGATAGCCGTTGGGCAGTATGCGCGCAGGCTTGAGCAAATCGATTTCATCATAAAAGAACAGCGTCCGCTTTTCAACTCCGCAGAGCTTTGCAAATTCCTTTGTTGTCACGGCGGCTCCTTCCGCGGCTGAATGTTTTCGGCATGAAAACATTGCGCGTCCAAAAAATTTTTTGAAAGGGCTTGACTGTAACGTTACGTTATACCCTATATTGATTGTATCACCGAAATCGACATTATTCAACCCCAAAACGGAGGTTTTTTCGGGTCGCGCGGTTCGAGTGCGGCCCGGAGCTCCTCCGAAAACGGTGATGAAGCATAAGGCTGATAAAAGAGGCGGGGTTCCGTGCTTTTTTTGCATAATCAGATGACTCCTTTCGGAAACGGGGCGGCGCGGCTGCCTCGTTTTCGAGTTTGCATAACGGAGCGCGGATTGGCAGGTTTGCAAAAGTTTCGGTTAAATCCGCCGAAATTGGGGCGGCACCGGGCTGAACCTGCCGCGAAACCGCACCGAATTAAAACCGAGATTATTAAAGCAATTATAAAAACAAAATGAAAACTCCGCATAAACGGCGGAGTTTTCGCATGAACAAGGGAAGATTATTTCGATTGAATTGATGTATGCTGCAAGAATAACAGGAAATATATTTTACTTATTCTTTCCCGCGTTCCTTTTGTCTGCGGAACGCTTGCTCCCTGCGCTCATTTTGTTGAGTGCGGCAACGCAAAGAATCAAAACGCCCGTAACAACAAAGATGATGATAAGCCCGAGCAGCATGACCTTAAGCGAATCGACAAAGCCGAAACCATCCTTGCTGAAATCAAAGAATCCGTTCATAACGAGTGAATTTGTGCTGAATAACGTCATAATATTCGCTCCTTTCCGTCAACCGAGCATGGAACCGAAGATGCTGAGAATCAAGCCGCCGGCAATGACGGACGCAATCTGACCGGAAACGTTTGCGCCGACAGCGTGCATAAGCAGAAAATTCTGATTATCCTCTTCCTGCCCAAGCTTGTGAACAACCCTTGCAGACATCGGAAAAGCGGAAATGCCCGCCGCACCGATCATTGGATTTATCTTTTTCTTTGCAAACAAATTGATGAATTTTGCAAAGAAAACGCCGCCGACCGTGTCAAACACGAATGCAACAAGGCCAAGCCCCAGAACAAGCAGCGTCTGCGGACGCAGGAATTTGTCCGCGCTCATCGTGGCTGCAATGGAAAGCCCGAGGAACAGCGTGATAAGGTTCGCAAGCACCTTCTGTGCCGTTTCGGAAAGTGCATTCAGAACGCCGCATTCGCGAAGCAGATTTCCGAACATCAGGCAGGCAATGAGCGGCAGACCGCCCGGCGCAACGATGCCGACCACAAATGTGATAACGATCGGGAACAGAATTCGGGTCAGCTTTGAAACATCCCGCTGTTCGTATTCCATGCGGATAAGCCGCTCGTGCTTGGTTGTGATAAGTTTTATTACGGGTCGCTGTATAATCGGAACAAGGGCCATATAGGAATATGCCGCAACAACGATCGCACTGAAAAGCCCCGGGTTGTTTGCGCTGATGCCGAGGTGGTTTGCAACAACAATGCTTGTCGGGCCGTCCGCCGCGCCGATTATCGCAATGGAAGCGGATTCCATCGGCCCGAACCCGCAGAGGGTTGCCATGCAGAGCGTGAAAAATATGCCGAACTGCGCCGCCGCACCGAAAAGCATAAGTTTCGGGTTGGTCAGCACGGGGCCGAAGTCGATCATTGCACCGATGCCGATGAAAAGCACCAGCGGGAAAAATTCGTTTGCAATGCCGCAGTCGTAAAGAATGCGGATGATTCCGCCGTCCGCCGCAATTGCGGAACCCGGCAGGTTCACAATGATCGCGCCGAATCCCATCGGCAAAAGAAGAGTGGGTTCCATATCCTTTTTGATTGCAAGATAAATAAGGATCCCGCCGATAACCCACATAATGGCGTTGTCCCAGTTCGCGACGGCAAAATCGCGTGCGATTTCCAAAAGACCCATAGATGCTCCTTTGTTTTTTGTTTTTGCGGCTGCGCACTGCGCATTGCACAGTCTGCATTATACCCTTTTTTATATTCACAAACAAGTGCAAATTTGCAGCTTTTTTCCGAAACGGTAAATTAATGAAAAATTTACGCTCAATAAGGCTTGACGGATGTAAATGCTTTCGGTATAATATCAAATGTGACAACACAAATATGTTGATATTGGGAGGTTCATGATGAAAAAGAGGCTGCTTTGCATTGCGGCGGCGGTTTTGATGGTTCTTGCTGCGGTTTTTGCTTTCGGCTGTGAAAAACAGTTCCCGAGCGAACAAGAGGTGCTGAAATCGCATCTCGATAAGTATTGCAGGGAAAACGGCGAAAAAATCATTGAAAAATACAAAAACTATTTCAGCGGCGCCCAATGCTCCGCCTGCTATGTTGACAATTCGGCTCTTGTGATCGAGTTCAGATTTGACGAGAAAATATCCGATCCTGAGTTTCAGCAGAGGTTTGCTCCGGATACGGAAAACATCATTGCCGAGTTCCGGCCGATCGCTCAGGAGATTGCCGATGCATCGGAAATCACATATACAGGCGTTGTCCTGATGTTTTTGGACAGCGAAGGCCAACGGGTTCAATCAATTCCGATTGGTGCAAATAATTCGAATATGATTGTCGATTATTCGAATTAGGGTAATAAACCGACACGGGCATGTTCGATTGAATAAAACATCGGGCAAAAGAAGAATCGGGCGGACGGCAAAAGCTGTTCGCCCGATTTGCTTGCTTTTGAGGGGCGGCGAATGTATAATGAAACAGAAAAAGCCAAAAGGGAGGGATTGAAAATGATGCAAAGCGGTGCGGACGAACGAATTCTTGATATAACGCCCGAACTCAGACTGCGGAGGTATGCGGGCGAATGCGATTTTGCACTTGAATGGTATTCGGACCCGGAACTCGTGTTCCTTGTTGACGGCGTTCGTGAACCGTATACTTCGGAAAAACTGCACAGGATGTATGATTATTTGAACGTTCACGGTGAGCTGTATTTTATTGAAGCAAAGGAAAACGGTGAGTTTCGCCCTGTGGGGGATGTTACGTTTTCCGTGCAGGATATGCCGATTGTGATCGGCGAGGCAGAGTATCGCGGGCGCGGCATAGGCAGGGCTGTTGTAAGCTTTCTTGCGGCAAGGGCGAAGCGGAACGGCATTTCGGAGCTTTTAGTTCAGGAGATTTATTCGTGGAACATCTGTTCGAAACGCTGCTTTGAGTCGGTTGGATTCGTGCCGTATAAGCCGACGGAAAAAGGGTTTTCCTATCGGTTGGAGTTGCGGCAGTTTGAACCGAAAGGGCTTTTGCCGGAACAGGATTATGCCGAAACAAAGTGAACAAATGCAAACAAAACCCTTCCGTCAAACGTTCGGCGGAAGGGTTATTTGTCGGGCGCGGTGCCGAAAGCGAAAAGTCAATCGCTGTGTTCGGCGACAAAGCGTTTAATTGCCTCAAAAGTTTCATCGGAAATAACATGCTCGATTTTGCAGGCATCCTCTGCGGCAATTCCGGCGGAAACACCGAGCTTTGTGAATACTTTTGTTAAAACGCGGTGACGTTCGAATGTTTTTTCGGCGACCGAACGCCCTTCATCCGTGAGATAAAGATGTCCGGAACCATCCATGATGATATAGCCGTTTTTCTTCAATATGCCAACGGCGCGGCTGACGCTAGGCTTCGAATAGCCCATTTCTTCCGCAACGTCAACGCTGCGAACCTTGTTCAACCTGCGGGAAAGCACAAGAATGGTCTCAAGATACATTTCACCGGATTCCTGCAAATGCATTCGATTCACCCCTTTCAAAGTTTTTTTAATTCAGTTGAACCTTACATAACTGCGGTCAGAAGGTAGATGATATAGGCATCGATCCATTCGGAGGGATCGCGTGACAAGCTTGACGCATAGTCGGCATAGGTAACATCCTCATCGTTTGTGAGCATATAGCCGGAGCTGAAAACCTGCGTTGAAGTGCCTCTTACGCGGTCAATGGCAACAAGATATTTATATTTGTCGTCAAATGCCTCTTTTGTGCCGTCCTCGTTTACCTGTTCGTAATGCGTGCGATAAATGCCGTCCTTGTATTCAATATCGACAACGACAAGCTCCGGCTCACCGCCGGTGACAACTTTTTCATAGTAAGTTGCAACGCGCAGAAGTGCAGGGCTGCCCTTTTTTGTTGTTTTTGCAAAGTCGGTCATGACGGTTGAATTTTTAATGGTTCCTTGGCTTTGGTAAACAACAAGGCAGCCATCCGCCTCGGCCTGTTCGGGTGTGTAATCGGCAGGAATCTCGGAATAGGCGCAATAGTCGGTTTCGATCGTCTGCGGAGTTTTTTTGCAGGCGCAAAGGCTCAGCACAGCAGACACGAAACAGAGCGCAAGTGCAAAAATTATAACATTGCGGAAGGTTTTTTTCATGGTTTTTCTCCTTTTGCGGTTTAAGTTTAAACGGTGTCGGGCGCTTCAGCGGCGGGTGATGATAACGTTGCGGAGCCTGTCATCAAAAACGCGTACGCAAAGCGTGAAAACAAGTTCGTATGCGATAAAGAAAATCTCAATCGCAGGAATAATAATGTACAACGGATAATTCGGCAGCTGAGCGATTATGTCAAGACTGAACAGCTTGCCTGCGCCGAATATCACAAGTGCAGCAAGGCCGTTGCAGAGGATAAGCTTTGCGGCAAAGGCAACAAGCTTGTCGCGGATAACGCTGTCTATGCCGAGCTTAATCATTCCGTAGCAGCCGAAAAACAGGATGTACGCTGCAAAATACAGCTTGTTCGGAATCAGAAAAAAGCATATCGCGCCCGTTGCCGCATAGCTCAACAATGCGTAGACGAACCCGCCGCGTTCCCTGAGGGGTATCCACGGCATGAGCGATGTCAAAAAACACAGCGCAAGCTTTGCCGTCGGAATGACGGATGCCGCATAAAGAAACACAACGCTGAGCGCGGTGCTCATGGCGGAAAGGGTCAGTTTTGTTGTTGCAGAAATTTTTTTCATGTTTATAAAGCAATTGCAAAGCCCCAAAAGCGGCTGAAAAAGCAGAAAATCAGCAGCAGGGAATCAGATCTCCGCCCATGCATTCGCAGCAGGAATCCGCACAAAGCAAAGTCGAACAGCAGTTGCATGCCGTGTTCACGGTTGCTCCCGTATCGCCGTTGTCATAGGTGTGGTAGCTCCGCGTGCTGCGTGCGTTCAGGGAATCCCTTGCGCGGCGGTATTCCGCATTGCCCGGTTCCATCGAAACGGCTCTGTCAAGATAATTGCGGGCGGAGGAGTAGTCGCCGCCGCGGAAACAGACAATGCCATAAAGATAATGCCATTCCGCATTGTGCAGCGGTATGCCGTCCAGTATTGCCTGCGCTTCATACAGAGAACTTGTGTTTATGCATTGCCGCACACGAGCGAATTCAGCCGAAAAATTGCCGGAATAACCACTGCCGTAATTTCCGGAATAACCGCCGGAGGAAGTGCGGGAGCTGCTGCCCGAATAGCCTCCGAATCCGCTGCCGGAATAAGTGTTTTGGGAAGCGGAGCCGTTTTTACGCATGTTTGTTATTGTGTCATACGCCTCGTTGACCTGCTTCAGCTTGTCGTTTGCAAGATCCTTCAGGTCACTGTCCTGATAGCGATCGGGATGATATTTTTTAACTAATTTAATGTAGGCGGAACGGACCTGCTCATCGGTGGCGGTTTCCGAAACGCCGAGCACCTCATATGGGTTCACGGGTTCGTCCTTTCTAATATACAGGCAGAAAAAATCAGGCTTTGTGCGCCGCCGTCGTAATGCCGTCGTTCGGCAGCGGCTGTTTTTCCTTTGCGAAAACGGCATCGGAAATGGCAAAAAGCCCCTGGAACAGAATGTTGTCGAGAATCGTCCTGTCGCGGCCGGTGCTCAACAAATTATATGCCGAAATTGCAGAATTTATCGAAATATTAATAATAAACTCTGCATCATCGCGGGTACAGCCGCAGATATTGAACGGGTTGAAAAGCGAATGCTTTTTGTCGCTTTCGCGATCGTCCCATGCATCGCAAAGGTAGATGAACCTTCCGATAAAAAAACCGGTTTCCTTCAGCGCGGGGATTTCCTTTTTGGGAACGGGTGCCAACGCAAGCACATCGCGCAGCATTTCCCCGAAAATATTTGCGGGAAGATCCGGCGAACGCAGCGTTTGCGAACGCAGTTCCGCCGCTGAATCGTTCTTCGCGGCTTTGCGGCGGGGAAAAGCTCGACTGCCGCGATAAGGTGCTTCAACGGAGGCAAGCTCCCGCATACGCTTTTTTACCGCTGCATAAACTTCCGGCCGGCGCAAACGTGCTTTTTTGAATGCGCAGAGCAGGGGGAGTTTTGCGGCAATTCGCAGCGGCTTTCCGTCCGCAATATCGTCCGAAAGCTTGAATTCGGAAAGAATAACGCAGACATCGGCTGCAAAATCGAGGGCGGCGGAAGGCGAACCGAGCATTGCCCGCTTTTTGCCGAAGGGCTTGAACGGGCAGCGCAGCAAATCTTCAGGCGAATCTTCGCCGCTGACGGAGGCAGCGAGCAGCGCAAGAAAGGTGCAGTCAAAGCTCAGCAGCGCACGGGCTGCTGTTCCGTACCGCGCCCCGAGACGGCGGCATAATCCGCAGTACCATGCATCATAGCGCGCTTTTTCGCGGACCCGAAGCTCCGGAATGTTTGGCTTTATGTATCCGAACAAAGTTTTTTCCGCCGAAAGTTGATTTTGCGGGCAAATCGCAGGTGCGGCGGATTCCGCGAACGATTTTGCCCATATCGTATTTTATACCAATTCGGACTTTTTTTCAACCGTCCCGAGACAGGACAATTAAAGAAAAACGCGGAAAATTGTGAAATTAACGCGGCAATCGGTGCCGCAGCCCGTTTTTAAAACACACTCAACACGCGCATATACATGAATATATAGCCGGCATATGCAATCGCAGAGACTGTAAAAATTGCAGCGGTTCTTTCTTCCGACTTGCAGCTCATTGCAATTGCAGCGATAATTGCGGGAACAACGCTCAGATAGCGCATTGCGGAAAGCAGCCACGTGCAGCCCATTGCAAGCGCGAAATAGGCGAGAAAATGCAGTGTGTATGCGGCGGGGAGCTTGCGGGCGCGGCGAAGAATCAGCAGCGGAGTCAGCACAATCAGTGCGACCGTCGGCAGGAAGAGCCCAAACACGGATGTGATGTTCGTTCCGTTAAACGCTCCCGAACCCAATGCAGCCTTCAAATCACCGATTGCCCTTTGATACATGTAGCGTGCCGTATCAAAGAAAAAGCCGAGACCCTGACTCCAGTTGGATTTTTGGTACACGGAGAACATAAACCAGTCGCCCGCAACGACCTTGTTTATGTAAAGATAGGCAAGCGTGCCGAAAGTCGATATAACAAGCGAAAGCACAATTTCCGCAATCGCCGAACCGAATTTTTTTCCGCTGCGGGCTCTGCGGACACAGTACCCGATGCCCTCAATCGCGAGAGGAACGGCAAGCAGCACGCCCGGCGAACGGGTGAATCCGGCACATGCCGCGGCTATTCCCGCCGCAAGGGATTTCTTTTTTTGCAGGGCATAGAAGCAAAGCACGGTGAAAAGCATGAACAGCGGCTCCGTCATTCCCGAATTCAGAAAAATCGAGCCGGGCAGCATCAACCATATGAAGGGCGCAAGGCGTGCCTTTTTTTCACCGAGCAGAGGACGAAGCGTGAGATACAGAACGCCTGCCGCCGAGCAGGAGGCGAGCGTGTTGATTATTTGCGCGGAAACAAAGCTGTTGTGAGTCAACAGGTTGAGCCCGCGCATAAGCAGCGGAAGCATCGGAAAAAACACGATAAGCAAGCTGTCTTCGCCGGTTGAAGCATACCAGTTTTCGGCTATGCTGCAGTAATGCGGGGCGTCCGTGTTGACTTTTGTCCATGCAGTTTGCCAAAGGTTGAGCAAACTGCCCTGAAACTTAGGATTAAGACAGTAAAAAACGATCATTCCGAATATTGTCAGTGCTGCGCGGAGAACGAATGCGGCAAGAACGATTTTCAGGAAGGTTTTTCCGTTTGCCTTTTCGATGCCGGACGGCGCAAGCTGAGCGTCGTCCCCGCTGAAAACTTTGATAATCTGCGGGACAGCCGCAATGAGTACTGCGACAAAAGCGGCAAGCGACACTGCCGAAACCGCAAGACTGTCGATTTCGAAATTTGCACGGTTTTTGACACAGTACACAGCGAACAGCACGGAAAAAGCAATTACGATGAATATGCGCACCAAAAGCACGGTGCGTTTTTGAGGATTCATGCGCCCGATTTTATTGAAAAAGTTAAGCTTTTTCGGTTTTTCTTCTTCAAAAGTCGATTGAAACGGTTCGCCTGCCGGGTCTTGAAGCATATCGCCCCGGGGCAGCTCATTCGTTATATCGGCTGCCGCGTAATCAAACGCATTTTCGGCGGAATTTTGAGGATTATTTGTTTCGCCGCTTCGGTTTTCCATAAAAAAGGTTCTCCTCCCGCAAAGATTTTAATCAGGACTTTTTTAAGTATATCACACTATGCGCACTTATTCAATGCGAAAAACAAACAAAAATGCGAAAGGGAAACGGGGAAAGAGCAAAATAAGCATAAAAAACCGGACAGGCTTTCGCCTGCCCGGCCGGGGTTCATGCTGCCGTAAACTTGTGAACCGAATCGATGAACGAATTCCGTTCACGGCGATGACTGCCGATTGTTACATAATGTTGTCGTATTCGTTTACGATGATGCTGTGTGCGGGCATTGCGGAAGTATCGTCGGATACTTTAACGGTGCCGTCGAACATGCTCTTTACAAGGGCCTTATAGTCGTCCTTTGTGAAGTTGTCCGTCCACTGAGTGGATTCCATGGGGATCTGAACGTAGTTAAGTTCGGGATCGTCGCCGGATACGAGGCCGAGGGTTGCGATCTTGCCGCCGTAGTTAGCCCAATTGCCGTTTTCGATAACGTCTTTGAGGGTTGCCTTGACGGTTGCGCCGAGACCCTTCATTGCGGAGGTAACGGTCATGCCTTCGGTGCCGAGCTTGTTGATGGTTGCTGCCTGGTCGGTGTCAACGCCGATAACCTTGCCGTTTGCCTTCTTTGCAGCTTCGGTTGCGGAGGTGTAGATGCCGCCGCCGCATGCGAACACAACCTGAACGCCCTTTTCCTGATACCAGGTGTCCATATAAGCGGTGATTTCGGGAGTGCCTGCGAACTTGTTGCCGTAAACATATTCAACGGTGACTTCATCGTTCATTGCTTTGCCTGCGTCGTTGCAGCCCTGAACGAAACCGTAGCCGTAGCGGATAACAGCGGGAACTGCCATGCCGCCGAGGAAGCCGAGGTGGGTATAGCCGAGCTTAACCGCTGCATAACCTGCCATATAGCCGCAGAGTTCTTCTTTGTAAACTGCGCAGTATACGTTCTCGCTGATGTGTTCCTTGTTGTTTTCGTCGATGAGACCGGCTCTTGCGCCGGTTTCGTCATGCTTATAGAAGCAGTCGAAAAGGTCGTATTCGGAAACATCGAGAGCGATGAACTTAACATCCTTGTACTCTTCCTTGTCCTGAACCTGATAAAGCGTTCCCGCAAAAGCAAAGCCGGGCATAACGATGATGTTGTAGCCGCCGTCGATGGCTTCTTCAACTTTTGCAACGCGCTCTTCGGTGGAGTCGCCTGCGGGTTTGAAGTACTGGAAGTCAATTTTGTTTGCATCACAGTATTCCTTGCAGGCTTCATAGGTGGTCTGGTTGAAAGACTGGTCGGTGATGTCGCCGTAGTCGGTGATCATTGCGACTTTGTAGTCGCCCTTCTGCGTTCCGCTCCGGTCACATGCGGCAAGCATGGGAACGAGCATCAGTGCTGCAAGAATGATTGCAAGCAGTTTCTTCATGGTATTTACCCTCCATGTGGAAAATTTGATTATATACGCGATGCTCGGCGGAAATTCCGCAGATAAACCGCGTATATATTCATTATAACAGACTTTCCTGCAAAAGGGAAGAGGAAAAATGAATCGGAAGTGTTTTTTTAGAAAAAACTTTGACGGTTTTTTCGGAAGACGCTGCCGTAGTACAGCTGCACGCTTTAATTCAGCGGAGACACAAAGAAGCCGGAATGCAAGCACGCCGACCTCTTATATGTTATGAGAGCGAAAGAACAAACTTCCGCCAAACTCATATGATGCCTTTACCGAGCACTTTCACAAGCAATGTCCTTCGCCTGTGGTTATTCGCACTTCTTGCGAAGAGTAATAATGCCTGCTCCTGCGGCAATAACCGCGATGCTGAGACTGATAAGGCTTACAGCACCGGTTCCGGGCACGGGTGTGGGCTCCGGAGCATCCGTGGGAGGTACGGGTGTGGGTTCCGGAGCATCCGTGGGAGATACGGGTGTGGGTTCCGGAGTGTCCGTAGGAGGCACGGGGGTGGGTTCCGGAGTGTCCGTAGGAGGCACCGGAGTGGGTTCTGTCGGCTGCTCGGGATCGGAAACTTCAAGATCGTTCGGGAGGAACATTGCCATATAATCACCGCCGTTGTAAAGCCCTCCGCAAAACTCAGTTTCTCCGGTATGATAGTCGAGAATATAGAGACCGTTGGACAGGGAGTTGCACCAGTAAATGCACTGGTTGTCGTGATCGAATTCCATTGTGTTTGCGAAATAGGTCGGAATACCGGTATCGGCGATGATTGAGCATTCGCCTGTTTCAAGGTTGACGCTTGCCAATTTGCCGGTGTCAGTCCTGTCATAGGAACCGGTATCACTTGCAAGAATTGTGTAGGCATTTCCTTCGGAATCGATGGTAAAACCCCATGCGTTTTTGCCGAGGGTATTCATTTCGGCAATGGTAGTAATAGAACCGTCGCGGCGATCAACTTCGACAAGCCAAAAGTCGCTGCCGTAATGAGTTGCCATTGCAAACATTCGCTGCCGCTCGTGATCATAAGCCATGTCATAAACAAGGTAGTCGCCTGCTTCCTCGCCGGCAGGGAATGTGATCTCCCATGTGGTAAGATCAATAATATAAAAATCGCCGCTGTACATACCGGGCTTGGTATAACCGTAGACATAATTGCCTGCAACGGCTGCGCTTGATGTGCCCGGTCGAACAGCGGGGCAGTCGGGAATGTCGAGGACATGCTCGATAATATCCGGGGCAAGGTCGGTAAAATGAGCGATGAAATCCTGATTGCCGCCGATCGGATCATACTGGATGTATGCATAAAGATTGGCAAACCGTGCATCGTTAGTGACAGTTAAAGTTACGGCGGAACTGATACCGCCGTCAACGGATGTCACGGTTATTTCGGCGCATCCTTCGGAAACTCCCGTAACTGTGCCGTCTTCAGAAACGGCGGCGACAGAAGGATCCGATGAAGCAAACGTAACGGCCTTTTCGGTTGCGTTTTCGGGAAGGACAGTGTACTTGAGTTTATATTTCCCGTTTTCGGGAATTTCACGGGGTTCATCAACGATGATGCTTTCAACATGAATCATATCGAAAACGCGAACCTCATCCAACCATGCCGTGTCCCAGGATTCACTGTATTGGCCGTCCTTTTCATACACCCAGCTGAAAGTGTATTCTCCCGAGGAAGGAATGGGGAAGACAAACTTTTCGAGCGGAGCATAATAATTCATAATGCCGGACCAACGCGCAATTTCCTGACCGTTGGAATAAAAAATCAGGAAGTCACAGTCCTGCTGAGACATAACTCGATAGCTGAATTCGAGAATCTGCCCTGCTTGCGCAAAAACGGTTGTGGAGACGTTTGATTTTGAGCTGTCCAAGTCGCGGTTTGATGATTTTGCTGCATCGATGTCAATGGACCAGTCGAGTGCGTTGTCGGAATCTCCGTTAAAGAAAGTAAGCTCTCCTCCTTCAACGTTCAGTGCTTCGTCAAGAGTCTGTGCATCCCGCGTGCCGGCGGTAAGCCCGTTTGGGTCCGTTAAGAACGGCGCAGCTCCTGCAAGCGGCGCGGCAACGATCGAAAGCAGTGTCACGGCAGTTACGATCAGTGCAAAAAACTTTTTCATTTTTTTCTCCTTGTTGTTAATTTTATTTGCCCGTCAGCGGGCTGTGGCTCTGCGGCAAAGAGCACCGAACATGTTGATTGAATGCTTAACCTCAATTCGATGATGTTTACCGTACACTAAATATAATCTCTAACCACAGCTTTTGTCAATAGCTTTTTTCAAAAAAATATGGTATAATAGAAATATATTAAAATGTTGCCGCTGCATTTTTATGTGCGGCAGGAAAGTATGGTATCAACGATCGTATGAAACAGATGAGCCCTCTGCCCATTTTTGAGGCAAACTGCTTCTTTAAAAACCACATAAATGGCTTCACAACGGAAAGGTTTTATCAGATAATTAAAAAACGTTTTCCGAAAAATGAAGCGGAGTACAAAGCTCAGTTCGATATTTTGCTGCAGGTTGATGCGCAGCTTACGCTTAATATTGCGATAACACGGGAGGAAGCGGAATTGCTGTACTGTCCGCTTTCAATAAAGCATGATGAAGATGCTGTTGTTGCACAGGACGGACTTGCAGATATCCTCATACCGGACATAATGGCTTATAATTGCACAGATTGCAATGATTTTTTTGCGCACCTCCGTGCGGAAAAGCCGAATATTCCAACACGCATTGCCGCTGCGGTCTGTCCGGACGAAAAACCGCCTGCTGTTTGCGGAACAGCGGAATTGCTCGCACTGATTAACGGATGTGATTGGCGCGAAAGTTCAAAGCTGACATTGATAGAGCTTGCGTTTAATCCGGAAAAATATATCTCAATTCTTGAACGCGCTCTCATCCCTGTTGCTGCAGCATTTGAGGCATGCCGGGGACTCTGGAAGCCGCTTGTCGAGGCTTTCGATGCGAATTTCGGATTGCCGGAGCAATACGCCGATATTCTTCACGAAAGATTCGGCGACATTGTCCCAAAGGCGAAAAGATACTATGCTGTTCCGACAGTCACGGGATTCCGACAAGTGTTTTTTTCCGAACCGGGACAGGAAAACTGTATGGCGGTTATAGGTGTGCTCTATGATACTTTGCTGAAGATTTCGACGCTGGAGTCAAACTCGGAAGCGGAACTTTCGCGGATTATGAGTGTGCTGGGGGATCCGAGCCGCTTTAACATTGTTCTTCGACTTGCAAAGCAAAAATCTTACGGTCGGGAGCTTGCAAAGCTTTTGAATATTACCCCGGGCGCGGTGTCTCAACATCTCAGCATCCTTATGAGTACCGGACTCATTGAATCAAATAATATCGGCAATCGTGTTTATTACTCGCTTAACAACAAAAAAATGCAGCATTTTATTCACTTGCTGCAATGCACGTTTCCGCTTGCAGAGGAGGAATGACGAGCATACGCAGTACAGCGGAAATATAGTTGCAGAATGTATAAAAACTGCAAGTATATGCGTCGGAGCGGCTTAACAGTCGCTCTTTTATTATTTAACTAAAAGTTGATTTGCATAGTGGACGCACAACTGCTTTCGGTCGTTCGGCTCTCGCATACTTTTGAAACAGTTTCGCTGTTTATGTAATCTCATGGCTTTGTCCGAATATATTGCCCTGTGCATGTATTTTCGTCTTTTTCGATGTTTGCTTAACAGGCACTTTCTATATCCATGGAACAAAATCTCGAATAATTGTTCCATATGTATGGACTTTTCTTTTTTTATGTGCTAAAATGCATATACACGCATGATCGAGACATCATGCGCAGAAAAAAGAGAAAGAGGAACAAAAATGAAAAGTATCAAAAGACTCGCGGCTGCGGTTCTGGCTTTTGTGATGCTGTTCACCGCCGCAGTCGGAATGACGACCGCCGCAGCGGAAGGCGCAGCAATCCCGGGCGCGGCGGCGAAAACGGCTCCGACGCTTGACGAGGCACTCAACATTGCGGGCGGCACACTGCATTTTGAACCCTATATGCCCGGTGAAGTTGTATGGCCCGAGTGGACGGTTCAAACCGGCAGCGAACCGGGACATGAGGCTTATGCAATGAGCAGCACGGAGGACAGCACATATCTTTGCCTGAAGAATGTTGAACTCGGCGGCAACGAAACGCTGCAGCTGGACTACAAATGGTTCTTTATGTACAACGGCACCAGCAATCTGCAGGTTGAATTCGGCCCGGCGGGCGATCCGTACAACATGTTTGCGCTCACCGTTGAAAGCCCTGTCAATCAATACGACGGAACATGGCATGCGGGCAATGTTGACCTTGCGGAAGCTCTTGAACTTATGGGCTGGGAACCCGGCAGCTATGATATCAACATCAACTTCTCAAAGAACGGCGACGACACGAGCTATGCCTGCATCGACAACATCCGCCTCGGCGAGCGTGTTTCGGTAACCGGCGTTTCCGTGGAGGACGCTGAACTTTACGTGGGAACAAGCCGCAAACTGACCTGCGTCGTTTCCCCCGTTGAAGCAACCAACAAGAAAGTCGTTTTTGAAAGCGATGACTGGAGTGTTGCGGAAATTAATTACGAAACCGGTGTTGTTACCGGTATCGCGCCGGGCACAACGACCGTCACCGTCACAACGGAGGACGGCGGATTTACCGACAGCTGCACCGTGACCGTCAGCGAACTTGGCGAGATCACTTTTTACGGCAACAGCATCAGCAGCTCATCCGGCACATATGCGGGCAATTGGATAAGCTTTACCAATCGGAGCCTTGAAACGGAGGCTGCAAACCTCGGACCTGCACTTCCCACGGGTTATGCGGCGGAATATGTCGGCGGGGTTATTTACGGTTACGCGCTGACGGAAGGCGGGATGCAGCTTTATACCTGCACTCTTGACAATCTGTCTCCCGTTCCGCACGGCGTGCCCAACAATCGCAAGTATGTCATGGATATGGCGTATAACTATGCGGACGGCACGATGTATGCGCTGAACGTGCATTCCCACCTTGTGGGCGTTCAAACGGTGAAACGTTTCCTGTGCAAAGTCGATATCGTTTCCGGCAAGCTTTACGATGAAAAGCTGATTGACTGCGGCGACGGCGTTGAAGCGGTTGCCCTTGCAATTTCCGCCGACGGTGCGGCATATGTAATGGATAATTTCGGACAGCTCCGCACGCTGAATCTTGAAACGGGCACAACAAACGCTATCGGCTGGTCGGGACTGAATACGAGTTCACATGTTCAGTCAATGGCATTTGACCACGATACGAACACGCTGTACTGGGCAAATGTTATGGACGATCAATCCGCATTCTATCTTATTGACACCGTGACAGGTGCAGGCACATGCCTCGGCATGATCGGCGGCAACCCCACCGAAATTTCCGGTCTGTTCACCGTCAGCGAGAGCGTTTCCGCAGAACCTCCCACACCCCGCGCGGTGACTGTTGCCTTTGTTGACGAAGTCACGGGCGAAACTCTCGGCACGGCAGAAAAACTGCAGTGCGAACAAATGACGGCCGAGGATTACCCCGAAGCTCCCGCGCATGAGGGCTTTGAATTCCGCCGTTGGAGCGTTGAAGCGGGTGATGAGGTCTATGAAGACACCGTTGTGAAAGCAAAATACACCCGCCTCCGCCATGAGGGCGATGCAGCTGTTATTCTGCGTGCAGCGGATGTGTGGGGCAACGGCGGGGGCTATCAGATGCTTCTTGACGCGGATCACAACACATATTATTATGATGGCTTTGCCGATCCCGATGATCTCGGCGAGACTCAGGTGATCCCTCCGTTCGGCGGCTTCACGGAATTCGGCGATGCCGATCCCGCAGACTACGAACTGTTCGAATACACCCTTCCGTTCGATGCGGACGGACGCTGCTCAACAGAAAACATCATTTGCGATGATATGATGAAAATCTATATCCCCGCAGGCGTTTACGATTGGTGCATCACGAACCCCACTCCCGGCGACCGCATTTGGATCGCAAGCAACGACGGCAGCTGCCGCGGCAGGGAGGACGATTTTGAGTTTGAAGCCGGCAAAACCTATGTATTCGATGTTAAATTCGAAAACAACGGCGACAGGGTCGATCTCACGGTTTACGATGATGAGCAGTACGTTGTAAGGTTTATTGACGGTGCAACCGGGGAAACCATCGGCACGCAGCTCGTTGCCGGCGGTTCCGCCGCAGAGCTTCCCGAACTTCCCGTTCACGAGGGCTGGCTCTCCTTCGGTTGGAATGCTGATGTTTCATGCGTTACCGAAGATATGACCGTTACGGCACTGTTCGCATTGCCGGGCGACCTTGATATGTCGGGCACCGTTGATATTTCGGATGCGATCCTCATCCTGCGTCATGCAATGGGCGCGGGCGAGCTTACCGAAATGCAGCTTGTTCTCGCCGACATTGACAACAGCGGCGATGTTTCCGCAGTTGATGCACTGACGGTTCTGCGCAGAGCAATGGGCATTTGAATGGGCATTTGAATGAATTGAACCGGGGCATGTATCGCCCCCAAACAAAACAATAACAGGCATTGACACCGGCGGGCGGAGCGTTCATTCTCCCGTCGGTGTTTTTATAAGGCTTTGTCCGCCGCTTCCGAAAACATGCCGAAAACGCAACGAACACATGCCGAACGCCGCTTTCTTCAAAATCCGGCCGAAAAAATCCCGTTCGACAGTTGAAAGAAACCGCGCAGGGTATTATAATATGGTATGAGTATGCGGAGCGGTACGGAGTTTTTGCGAACTTCGGAGGATTTGCCTCTGCACCGCATCCGACACGAAAGGAGAAAACGGAAAATGAGGAGAAGTATGCTGTTTTTGCCCGGCAACACGCCGAACATGATCATAAACGGCGATGCGCTCGGTGCCGACAGTATCATTCTGGATCTGGAAGATGCAGTCTCGCCGGATGAAAAGGATTCCGCAAGGCTGCTCGTTCGCAGCGCAATGAAAAAAATGGGCTTTGCGGGCTGTGAAATCACCGTCCGCATAAATTCAATAGATACCGATTACTGGAAGGACGATCTTGAGGCCGTGATTCCTCTTAAGCCCGACCTTATTATGCCCCCCAAGGCAAGCTGCGCGGAGGATATGCGCATTATTGATGAATACATTGCGGGAATCGAACGCCGCTGCGGCATGGAAGTCGGAACGGTAAAACTTATTCCGCTTATCGAAACGGCTCTCGGTGTTGAAAACGCATTCAATATTGCTTCGGCCTGTCCGCGCGTTGCGGCATTATTCCTCGGCGGCGAGGATCTGACGGCGGATCTGCGCTGCAAGCGCACAAAGCAGGGCAACGAGATAAACTATGCCCGCACGCGGCTCGTCTGCGCCGCCCGTGCGGCCGGGGTCGATGTTTATGACACTCCGTTCACAGACGTTAACGACGACGAGGGCATAGTGCGCGATGCGGAATATGCAAAAAGCCTCGGCTTCAGCGGTAAATCCGCGATTGCACCGCGCCATGTGCGCGTAATAAACGAAGTATTCAGCCCGTCCGCAAAGGATATTGAATACGCAAGGCTTGTGTTCGAGGCGATCCGCATCGGCAAGGAACAGGGCAAGGGCGCGGTTTCGCTGCGCGGCAAAATGATAGACAAGCCAATTGTTGAGCGTGCAAGGCAAACGCTTGAAATCGCAAAACAACTCGGGCTGGACGGAGGTGCCGAATAATGAAAACAAAGCTTACCGAATCGGTCAAACAGGCAATTGTCAACAGCGGACTCCGCAGCGGAATGACAATTTCGTTCCATCACCACCTGCGCAACGGCGACTATGTTTTGAACATGGTGCTTGAAGCGATTGCGGAACTCGGAATCGGCGATCTGACGGTGAACGCAAGCTCACTCTTTGATGCGCACCGTCCGCTTAAGGAACATATCAAAAACGGTGTTGTAACAACGCTTCAAACGGACTACATGTCCCGGGAACTCGGAAGATTCATTTCTGCCGGCGGAATGAAAAACCCCGTTCAATTCCGCACGCACGGCGGCAGACCCTGCGATATTGAAAACGGAAAAACTCCGATAGATGTTGCTTTTATCGCCGCGCCTGCTTCGGATGCAATGGGCAATTGCACGGGCAAAATCGGCAAATCCGCCTGCGGCTCGCTGGGCTATGCAATTCCGGACGCAAAATGTGCAAAGCATGTTGTTGTTATCACCGACGAACTGCATCCCTATCCGCTCATCGAATGGTCGATCCCCGAAACGGATGTTGATCAGGTCGTTGCGGTGGAGTCAATCGGCGACCCGAACGGAATCGTTTCCGGAACAACAAAAATCACCCGCGATCCCGTCGGTTTGCTGATGGCAATGACGGCTGTGGACGTTATAAAAGCTTCCGGTCTGCTGAAGGAAGGCTTCTCGTTCCAGACGGGCGCGGGCGGAGCATCCCTTGCGGCGGCAAAATATCTTAAGGATGTTATGCTTGCCGAAAAAATACGCGGCAGCTTCGGCCTCGGCGGCATCACGGGCTATATGGTGGATATGCTCAACGAAGGCTGCTTCGAATCCCTGCTGGATGTTCAGTGCTTCGATTTGAAGGCGGTTGAATCCATAAGGAGCAACCCGCACCATCGTGAGATTTCCGCAACGCACTATGCTTCTCCCGGTGCAAGCAGCGCGGTGACGGACAGCCTGGATGTTGTTATTCTCGGCGCAACGCAGATAGACACGGATTTTAATATCAACGTGCATACGGATTCCGACGGCAGGATAATGGGCGGCTCGGGCGGACACAGCGATACGGCGGCGGGTGCAAAACTTGCAATGATAATCGCGCCGCTTTCCCGTGCAAGGCTTCCCATCGTGACGGACAGGGTGAACTGCATATCCACTCCGGGCAGCACGATAGACGTGCTTGTCACTCAAAAGGGCGTTGCCGTGAACCCGAAAAACACGGAACTGCATGACAGACTGCGTGAGGCAGGCATAAAACTTGTTGACATAAACGAGCTCAAAGCCCTGGCGGAACGCACGAGCGGCGTGCCGAAAAAGCCCGCTCTCGGCGACAGAATCGTTGCAAACGTTATCTATCGCGACGGAACGGTTATCGACACGATAAAGCAGGTCGCGGACTGAGAGGAACTGCGGCTCGGAAACGAAAAGATAAACGGCGGGCGAGCGGGGCAGTAAAAAGCGATAAAAATTAAGAAGAAACAGCCGTGTTCGCCCGCACAAACAGAATACATAAATGCCGGTTCGGATCGTTCGAAGCACAAAGTGCGGAGATTCGAAGTCCGTGCGTTCCAAAAAATACAGCATAAGGAGATAAACCATGCGGGAAATTAACGCGCAGCTCATAACCGATAAGGTTGCGGAGCTTTGCATTGACGCCAATTGCAGCCTTCCCTGCGATATCAGAAAGCGCATCGAGGATGCAAGGGCAAACGAACCGTGGGCAACGGCTCAGGGCATACTCGATAAAATTATCGAAAACTATAATATTGCGGATGAAAACCGCGCACCCATCTGTCAGGATACGGGCGTTGCCTGTGTGTTTTTGAAGATCGGGCAGGATGTCCATATCAACGGCGACCTTACGGAGGCCGTCAACGAGGGTGTTCGCCGCGGCTATCGCGACGGATATCTGCGTAAATCTGTCGTCAAAGACCCGCTGCGCAGAGTCAACACGGGCGACAACACTCCCGCAATGCTCTATATCGAGCTTGTTCCGGGCGATAAAATCGAGCTTACCGTTGCACCGAAAGGCTTCGGCAGCGAGAACATGAGCCGTATTGCAATGCTCAAGCCCTCCGACGGCATTGAAGGCGTGAAGAATTTCATCCTTAAAACGGCGGAAGAGGCGGGCCCCAATCCGTGTCCTCCGATCGTTATCGGCGTCGGTATCGGCGGAACGTTCGACAAAGCAGCATTGCTTGCAAAAAAAGCACTGATGCGCAGCACCGACGAGCGCAATGCGGATGAGTTTTATGCGGAGCTGGAAAATGAAATGCTCCGAAAGGTCAATGCGCTCGGCATCGGGCCGCAGGGCTTCGGCGGAAAAACCACTGCGCTTGCGGTCAATATCGAGGCTATGCCCACGCATATTGCAGGCTTGCCCGTTGCGGTGAACATCAATTGCCATGTTACAAGGCATAAGAGTGCGACAATCTGAGTTCGGGAGGAACAAACGAATGGAAAGACATATCACCCTGCCGTTAACGCGTGAGGAAGCGCGTACTATTAAAAGCGGCGAACAGCTCCTGCTGTCCGGCGTTATATACACCGCGAGGGATGCGGCGCATAAACGGCTTTGCGAACTTGTTGAAAAGGGCGAACCGCTGCCCTTTGATGTTAAAAACGCAACGATTTATTACGTCGGCCCCACTCCCGCAAAGCCCGGGCAGGTCATAGGTTCGGCAGGCCCGACAACAAGCTACCGCATGGATGCGTATTCGCCGACGCTTATCCGCGAGGGCGAAACGGGCATGATCGGCAAAGGCAAGCGCAATGCGGAGGTCATCGATGCAATGAAAAAATACGGTGCGGTCTATTTTGCCGCAATCGGAGGCGCAGGTGCGCTGCTTTCAAGCTGCATCAAAAAGGCGGAGATAATTGCATACGAGGATCTCGGCGCGGAGGCTCTCAGAAGGCTTGAGGTTGAAAACTTCCCCGTGGTTGCGGTTATAGACAGCGAGGGAAACAACCTTTACGAAAAGGGCCGCAGAGAGTATCTTGAGACCGTTGACGCAAACGGGAATGCATAATTCGTTATGCTGTGCCGTATCGGCACAAGAACGATAAAAAACTTTTTAAAACAGCCGGAACATCATCCGTCCCGAAATTGCAGGGCAGCGGGTGGTGTTCCGGCTTTTCCGCGCAGTGTCATTCGCGCGGACGATCGTCATTTTGTTCAATCCCCATTCGTCGCTTTGCTGCGACAAGGTCATCGATAATAACACGGATATGTGACAATTCCTCCGTGCTCAGCCCGTCAACGATTATGGATGTTCGATTGTCCAGCCCGAGCAGAAAATCCGTTGATACGGAGAAGAAATCCGCAATTTTCATAAGCATTTCGATCGAGGGCTGAATATTTCCGTTTTCCCAGTTTGAAATGCTCTGTTTGGATACATTAAGTTTTTCTCCGAGTTCAACCTGGCTGATGCCGCGAACGCTGCGCAGCAGCCTTATGTTATCGCCCAACATGGCATGCAGTCTCCCTTCTTTGCTTTTTTTGTTGTGCAATTGTATTTTTATACGGATTCATGCGCCGTATACGGCAGGGCTGCACACCGACTTCGGATTTTACCGTAAGAAGGTTCGCTGTCTCCTGAATACAACCGCAGCTGTCGGTACAATTTTAAGGTCAATCTTTCCGATGCATAAATACTATGGTATTGCATTAATGGACAACGGACAACTTCGCTCAAAGTGATGAAAAAAAGGTACAGATAAAGGCAGTGTTTGCATAATTTCGCCGAACGGAGAACATTTTGCTTCGGCGGCGTTTCGTTGTCAAATTTGCTTTCAAAAACGAATAGATTTTATATTGAACCGCATTTGCTGCATTTGGGTTCACGCAGCCGGAGAATTATGTTATAATATGCAGAATTGCTGCGGTTTTTAAAATACATATGCGCACCGCTTTGCAGCGGGAATGCACTGCATGCCGCCTGAAAGGAAATAAAACAATGAGCAATATGACAAAAGTTATCATCGGCATCGTTCTGCCGTTTCTCGGAACAACGCTCGGTTCCGCAACAGTCTTCTTTCTGAAGAAAGAAATGAATTCAAAGCTTCAAAACCTTCTGCGCGGTTTTGCGGCGGGCGTTATGATCGCCGCTTCGGTATGGTCGCTGCTGATTCCGTCAATTGACATGGCGGAGGCTGCGGGCAAAACTGCGGCATGGCTGCCCGCC